>Ga0310786_10000159_pt1 | contig 113646 bp, 62 predicted proteins | sample AusTroGonzalo_MG_FD_203881 | JGI IMG/M metagenome (GOLD analysis project Ga0310786, IMG submission 203881) | Bovine rumen microbial communities from tropical cattle in Woodstock, Queensland, Australia - Gonzalo_03 (v2) (version 2) | ecosystem: Host-associated > Mammals > Digestive system >... | reverse complement strand
GAAGTTCCCCGCCGTGGGGCTGTGTAGTTTTATTTTCCGTTTCTTGTTGTTAATCAGTTTTTTGCACGCCTTTTTTTTGAAAAAAGGCCGTTAAAGTGTAACGTGTCCCGCCTCTCGCCCTGCCTGCGCCGTTGATAAACGTTTCATCTTTTGCACGAAATATGAACGAGGGCGGCGGGGCTGGGTCATAGTGAAATTAAGTTGTCAATCACTTGTGTGTAGGTGTCCGCGCTCATTCGGGATTCTACGCGCTGAATATCGGCGTAAACGTCATTTTTGCGGTCATCGGGAACAATGGCGTATAATCTCCAAAGGTTCTTTAATAGGTTCGTGAATCTCAAAACGTCATCAACTTGCATAATCTCTATTTTTTAGGGTTAGTAAATTGGGGTGGTTTGTTATCCCCTTTGTTTTATGTCGCTAATATACAACTTTTTACGGAAACCACCAAATAAAAATGCACTTTTTTTGAAAATTATTTCATTGATTATCAGATAGTTAGAAAAAAGTTGAAAGAAAATTTGTTGATTTACAATAAATTAACGGAATTTTTCGCAGATTTTCGGCACATTTGCCGCACCGTTATTCTATTGATATTCAGTTATTTACACTATCAAACAGCATAAACGCGGCACGATGGCGGCACGCGGGCGGCGGCGGGCTGGAAATAATTGTAAATAAAAAATTAAGGAATGACGGCGACACGCGCCGCCGTCCACGTTGTAAATATCAAGCCGTCCACATTCTGTTTTCATTTGTTCCTTATTGGAGTTCAACGCCATTTATAAACGGTCGTTGTACCGATATGAAACGCCGTCCACCGCTGGCCGAAGCGGTGTTTATAAACGTTTGTCGTCTCCTTGTAATCGGCTCGTTTTGGGCGCTAAACAGCCCCCACAGGCGGCTTTTGGCCGCTTGTGGCACACTGTGTTGTAAATATGTAAACGACTGAAATTCCTGCTATTTATGCCTTTTATGATTTGAATCCGTCCACCGTCCCGCAGGGCGGTGTTGACAGGGTTTATAAACGGGGAAAACGCATTCATGCTGGTCGAATGTGTTTTCCCCGTCTTTAATACCGCGACAACGATAGGAATGGTTACGAGCGGCTTGCCGCGAAGTTTGAATGGATAGCGTGCCCGGTCGCCCTGAAAAAAGAAAGAAATGGGACTCAAAAATCACCAACATCACACATAAAAATGGAAGAGAAGTAACCCCTTCCAATCGGAATGTATCTGCCTGACGGAGGCCTCCATCTCCTTGCCATGGATGCAGATGGTTGTGCTGTCCATTGCCATTCTTCCAACCGCCAAAACAAGCCCCTCAAAACAAGTCCAACTCACTGATTGTCAATATCTTGCCCACGGTCAAAAAGAAACACTTGTAACTTGCTGGTTTTCAACATCTTGCCCTTTTCCTCCCCCTTATATATATAATGCAAGAAAGAAAGAGTCATTCATATATATATATATACCCACACCCACCACCCCCGATGTGAGGGGGTGGGTACGGGGGTAAAAGAAATAGGATAATCAGCTGTTGGCAAAGACACGAATATCTACCTGCTTGAGGGTTGAAGTCACATTGTCGAGGGAGGAGAGAATCTGCGTAAAACCGCCGATACCCGTACCGAACTGCAACACCTTGTTGTACATTTCCGACCACGCGGAGGCGGCGGAGCCGATGTTCTGCGCGTGCTCCTTGAGGTACTGCCTCAGCTCCTTGATTTTCTTGGCGTGGGAGATGTACTCGTCCGAACCGATGACCATGCGGTTCTGCTCGTTCACGAGCTTGTTCATCTCGGAACGAATCTGCTTGACGGAGGCCTCCACCTCCTTGCCGTTGATGTAGATGGTTACCCTGCGGGTGCTGCTCTTTGCCATAAACGTTAAGTTTTGGCAAAGATGCTTCAAACGTCCGTCACGGTTAGGGACGGCTACGGGAAAACGCTGTCGTGCTGGTTGACTGCGTTTTCATCTTCCTTAATACCGCGACAACGATAGAAGTGGTTATGAGCACGCCAGTGCGAAATTTGAACGGATAGCGTGCCCGGTCGCCCAAAAGAAGAAACAACATTTAGAATATCTTATGCATTCTATTCGGCATGCAAAACTAATAGCGGCCTATTTTCCTGAAATAGAGCTTGTGTATTCGACGTTGCTCATTCTGTTTGGGGGGGGGGGGACCTATGATAGCTGTGACAGAATCTCCTGGAGAGTCCTCCCAACATTCCCATAACCAATCGCCCTTATAATCATAACCATATTTTTCTATTAAACTTGACCAGCGGATATCGCTCAATTTTCCTCTACCTCTAATAACATACCGACCTGTAGTATCTAACAAAAAAGGAACAGTCCGATTCACCTCAAATGTCTTATCTTTTTTGAAAACAATAGTCAAGTCCTTATAATTATCCTTCTCGGCCTCGTATTCACCCCATTCTGTCCGTTCCATGTCGATGACATATTTCCCGATTTGATCTCTTTTTCTTTCCCTAAGAATTGGATCAGGCAAGATATAACCACACGACTGTAACAAACATGCCATAAGTATGCAAAATGTCGTAATTATAAAAGCAAATACCTTTCTCATAATCTTAATAATCATCGGGGTTAACTAACAAATGGAATGCTTGACTTATGTTTCCCCTAAACTTATTTTGGCTTTTTTCACTTCTTCTTTTAATTGTTTATCTCCAATATAAACTTTGGGATATAATAAGACATCTTCTCTAATGGGTGAATATCTACTAAATATTCTTGAATATTTGCAGAAAATCTCCTCTTCTTTTTGAGTCAAACATGATGGATTCAATTCTATGTCATAGCATCGGTGGAAAGAATCGCAAAAGCATTCAGAGGAAATCATATCGGACAAATACAAATCCATTATAGAATATAAATAACTTTTATCTGAAATATCAAGCATATTAAACGATTTTAAAACGATTTACTTTATAGCGGGCATAGGGCCTAATTGCTTTTGTGAGTACATTATGTGGAAAATTAGGTTTTGTTCTGAATCATATAGAATTTCAATATTATAAAGTTTACCATTACGTCTCATTGTTGAATAATACATTGTTGCAGAAGTTCCTCGAGGATCAGGTCCTGTTCTGACTGGATAACGTATGACATCATCAACAATAGATACAGGAACGTATCTGCTCGGGTCTTTCATACGACTCATTACGGTTTTAGTATACTCATAGTATCTTGGCCCTCTTGAAAAGATTTTATTCTTAACAAATTTTATTCCATGTTCAAATTTCTTTAAAAGATTGGCATTGGGTATTTCATAGCTAAAAGTCATAGCAGCATACGGAATTTTACACCACATTTCCCAACCTTTATAAGCTTGTTCGGTGTAGACTACATATCCACCTGGTATGGCTGGGTCTTTTCTAAAATCATAACCCTTATCGGATAATGCTTTTTCGATATCTGATACTTTAGCGTCATCACCTGCAAGACGAATCAATCCCTCTCTGAAAAGATTCTCACTTCCATCACGATGCTCAATTCTTCCATTTTTTAAATTTAAATACCAATCATCAAAATTAATATTCTCTTCCCCATTCGGATCCACGCACTTCACTGGGTTGTCCGCGCAATACGTGTATGGCGACAATGAGGGATATTTCGCCGCCATCGGATCCACACTTAACCACTCGCTCAAATCCGAAGAGTAGTACCTTGCTCCGAAATACGAGTACCCCGTCTCCGTGTCCTTCTCCTTGGCACTAAAGGTGTACATGGAACTGAACGAGGTCGTCTTCTGGTCCACGAAGTCCTCGCCCCAAGGCAGATAATGCAAGTGTTGGACAGTGTGTCCATTGGTGTGTGTTATCCATGAAGAAGAGCCTAAGTGGTCGGGGTGGTACCAGTAGCAATTATCCTCAGGTTGCACAGAATCTTGCCAATCATAAAGGTGTTGCAAAACTGGTTTCACCTCGTAGTATTTCGCATTCAGACATCCCACCAATACTTTATCCATCATTGTGCTATTAGCTTTCATCTTTTTGACAAAAGACTTATTACGAAGCAAAGGATGGCCAAATTCAGTAAGACCTCCACCTCCAATTTTGCTTGCTATGCGTTCGTTTTCAGCGTAATAGTGTTTTGTATATCCTTTGTCTGTTGCCACGAGGTAGGGCGAGGCATACAGCGTGGCGTTTTCCAACAGGTAGTAATATTGCCAATTGCCGCTTATATTCTGTAGTTCCCCTTTGCCCGTCAGCTTGAAAGTCCTGTCTCCGTTGGCGTCATATTGGTAGTAGGACAGGTACTTTTTGTCAACAACTCCCTGCAGGCGATTATGCTCGTCCCAGCAGAGGAAGCGGCGGCCCGCATCACCCGCAGGATCCTGGCTGACCATGTTGCCCGTGGCATCCCAAGAGAAGTGCACTACGGGCGAAGAACTTCTGTCATTTCCATTTCGGAAAGATATGCCTGGTATCACCACTTCTGGTGCAGAAATCCTGCTCAACGTGTTAGGTTGCTGTAGATTGTCGTAATAATAGCCGTTGTCGTAGTTGATTTGAGACACATGTCCGTTGGACAGAACTTTAGCCGTCACCTGTTTCCGCTTTATTCTGCCGTTGGCATGGTATTCTGTCTCGGTGTGGTAGTCCAAACTGTCTGAACCTGACCAAATACCCGAAGAACCCGTTAATCGATACAGGTTGTCGTAGGAAAAACACTGGCTGTATGTTCCACCCAGCCCGTTCGGCAGCATGGGTGCAGAATTAGCGATGTTGGTGATGTTGCCCACGGAATCAAAAGTGTAGGAAAGATCCTGCATTAGAGAGTCGAACCTGTCATAGCTGCGCAGGTGGGAAAGCCGCTGCAGCGAATCGTATGCGTAACAGGCTCGTGTGCCGTTGCCGTACCACACCGTGTCTTTCAGCTCGAACTTGTTATAACGGATGCTGTCAATGTATCTGTACGGCACCCCATTCTTCTCTCCCGTCACGCTCTTCAGCATCCCACCCTTGTTGTAAACGTAGCTCACCACCTCCCCGTCGGGATAGGTCATGGTCTGCATTCGGTTCCAGCTGTCGTATGAAAAGTGCATGCTAAAAGTGTAGGAGCATGTATCAAATGGCAACACGAAAGTTCTTGTATGGATTGTCAGCTCTCCCAATTTGCCATAAGAGAACTTTTGCATCCCTGAGGCATCCTCCTGCTGTATCACTTTGCCGACTGCGTTGATGCTTGCATTGGCATTTGTTCCGTAGCGGTAATGCACATTGTTGGCAGGATAGTGCGGAAATTCCACATCTGTCAGCAGATTGTAGTTATACTTGTATATGACGGAATCTGTCCGGGCATTGATGTGAGATGTCATATTGCCTGCCGCATCATAATGGTAACGGTCAACACCCGCGTCCGGATGTCTGCGCTGAACCATACGTCCCGCCATATCGTAAGTGTAGTATGTACTGATGTTGTCCGGATCGGTGCTGCGCAACAGCCGGCCCAGTGCATCGTACTCAAACCATGTCACCGTGTTGCCGGGGGCTATCTGCTTGAGCTGCTGCCCGAGCGTGCCGACAAGTGTCGTCACGGTGTTGCTCTTTGGGTCAGTAGCGGCTGTAGAAAGGCACCATTTCCCATAACAAGTGTCAAAGCCGTATGCCATCGTGGTGACATAACCCAACGGAGTATGCACGTATGTCTGTCTGTCCAGAATGTCATACTTCATGGTAGTATGGGAGCCAGTGCCAAAAGAAGAATTAAAGGTCGGGTATGCTTGACAAGTGTCCTCAACGGGAAGATACTGTCTTATTGTTCTTCCGAAGCAGTCGTAGAAAACCCTACCCGTACAAATCGATCCCTCGTGTCCGTTAATCTCCGCATCTTTCTTGGTCTGAAGCATTCGGCCAAGATTGTCGGTTATTACAATTGTGCAGAGTTGGTTCATGGTGTCTTGAGGATCATAATGCGATGTACGTGCCCAAGAGAACAACGGTTCGTTTTGGTTGTACGTCCAGATTTCGCGTACACCGTAGTGGTGCGCGACATATCCGTATCGGACAGTCCAGTTAACATTGTTGTCAAGTTCGTATGGGGCGGTTATGGTACTCAGCCTCCCAATGTCATCGTAGGTGTATCTCATCTCGTTGCGGTTGACATCGACCGTCTTGGTCGGCTTTCCAAAACGGAGGTCATATTCCGCCTCGGAATAATATCCTAAGGATTCGTTGCGCACCAGCACAGGATAGGTGCGGGTCAAGGGATCGTATTGGTAGGAATATCGCAATCTCTGATGATGCACATTCTCCGGCATTTCGGAAGAGACCAGATTACCGAAGTGGTCGTATGAAAAATCGCATATTGAGGAATCATACGGAGTGGAGTAGTTGACCAATTGCTTGAGTTTCCCCGTGTCCGTGTAGGAGGATGTCCTGAGTTGCATCAAGGTGCTGTCCGCGTCTTTCACCTCTATTCTGACAGGCAATGAAATCAAATTGTGCGGCAGTCCTTTGGCATAGTCGATCTTCGCAGTGAAAAATTCCCGGTTATGTGTGATATTGCCCTCGTAAGTGTAGCGGATGACATTCCGGCGGTTGTCGAATCTGCGCGATTCTTGCGAGACGACTTTCGGAAGTTGCAGCCCTTCGTAATAGTTGGTGCGGATTACCTCGTCACGCACGAAAAGATCCGCCCCAGCGCAATCCTCATTTTCCACAGGCAGGCTCTCCTGCCAGTGATAGACGTATGCCTCATACTCATGCTCCACGAATTTATGCCCTGATGCATCGTGGAGACAGTCGTAGGTCTTGCGCCCGCGTTTGGTGTAGTTTTGGTTCTCATACACTTCCACCGTGTAACGGTACAAGGTGTCCCCGCCTTCAGTGTCATATTGCTTCGTGATAACTGAGTCATATCCGAAATCCATCCGTTCAAAACGGTTGTAGTTAGGTGTTCCATATTCAAATCTTGTCAGCGTCCTGCCACCTCCAGCGGGCGTGGCGGGATCCTCCACCTCCACGCTGGCAAGCGTCCAGTCCCGGTTGGGCTTTTCGTAGGAGGAGAGCGGCATATTGTAGTCGAGGGTTATGGTACTTCCCGTGAAATTGGTGACTTTGCGCAACAAGTTGGTTTTTCCCGCCGTATTATATTTGACATTCATGGATAGTTCACTGACGGAGGTCACATAGTCGGGGTAGCCGTCGCCGTTGATGTCTGTGAGCTGAGCCACATCGGTGGTGAACGATTTGTTGATAGGGGAAACCTGTACCCCAGCGGTGAACTTGAACGAAAGCATGGGAAAGCCCAGTGTGAAGTCAATATTGCCGGACTTGCTGAAAGAGACGCTTTGGCTGATACTTTGAACGCCATGGATTTCCTCCCCTTCGCTCCAGTTTCCATTCCCATAGTTGTAACGCACGGTTATCTTGTTCCAACCCACTTCCACATGGTCGGGAAGGCCGTCGCCGTTGAAATCCATCAGATAGGTTTTGTTGTGGTTCTCGGCACCGCTCTTTCCAATACCGGCTCCTATGCTGTACTGGTTGTAGCTGAATGATGTCCCGCCGCTACGCGAGAAACTGTTGCTCTTCCCCTTTCGTATATTGGGAATGTCCCAAGTCTCCGATGTCTCAAAGCCGTATCCTGTGTTGAGAGACACCTTGTTTTTTTCGCCCCATATCTGGTCAGGAAGCCCATCGCCATTGATGTCAACGAACAGGAGGGTGATATTGTCCCCGCCATGGACATAGCTCCCTGAAGCGGAAGCGCCACGGAAGGCAATCTTTCCTGTAGGCGGACTGTTTTTCTCCTCCTTGTAGGGATCTGGGTAGCCGCCGCCTGCGGTATTGCCGAAAGAATACACGAAAGACTTGCTCGAATGCTTGTCTTCAAGAAGAAGAGTGCTGACATTGGTGTCAACTCCACCCCAAGGACGGGTGTATTGCACGGAGTTCTTCACCATGATGTCGGGATAGCGGTCACCGTTGAGGTCGGTATAGTCAGAGGAGATGATATTGGCTCCCAGTGACAGGGAAGCCGACAGGTTAGGACCACCAGACCATCCCGCACCAAGATTCACCATGGTTGAGACGCTTCTTTTCCTTACATGCTTCAGCATTGAACCGTCAGGACCAACAGGAAGGACATCATCGTATTCGGGAATTTCCGTCACAAGATTGCCGTTTTCATCATAGTCGTTGTCCGTGTCATCATCCTCGTATGGGATTTCAACTGTCTGACGGGTGTTTTGCGCCCCCTCACGCGTGATGAATGTGGTGTTTCCGAATCCAGCGTAAGCCTCATGTTCACCATCATATATCATAGCTACCCAGCTGGTGTTGTCAGAAAGCGGATTATACAAGTTGTCAAAGTCGGCGGCCATCTCCTCCATAGTCATGCTTGCCGTAGGGTCTTCAGCATTGGTGGTGTCTATGCTGTAGTTGTTTGCATTTACAGTGTTGTCAAGGTTTGTTTGGTTGAAATCCGTTGCATCACCTGTGACTACAGAGGGAATCACCAACCGTGTCACATCGATGGGTAAGTTAGCACTGTTCGGAAAGTTGTTGTTGTATGCGAACTGCCCCCATCCTTTGTACAGGGAACCGAACCAATATCGCAAAGAGTCCCTTGTCGGGGAATAAGTATCGAATGTAATGTTCCTTATCACAGCAGGATAGCAGGTAATCTCATCCTCAAGAGGCATGCTGTTATCCGTCACATCCGGTGTAAACCGAAGTTCGGGAATAAACGAGACATTTCCCCAGTCCATGTAAGGATTTGTGGTCAATAAGAACATTACAACAGTGTCATTGGCATTCACACTGAATGTGGTGTTGACAGGGATTGAAGTTGAGTTCAGACCGAGCGGCATCGAATCTTTTATCGTGTTGTTTTTGACTATATAAAGTTTACAATAATTGCTGTAACTGGAGCTGTTTAATCTCTTAAGATTGCCAGTGACAGACACAGTCCCTTTTTTCGGGGCTTGGAAACGACTGCTTCCCGTCAAAACGAAATCACTTTCCGAATTGTATGTCGCATTCCCATAAAGGAAACGTATGTTTTGCTGCCAAAGCACCCTATCAGCAATTCTGCTTTGTCTTGACTTCAATCTGAAGAACAACACATCGTTGTAGCCCACATAGAATGTGTCTTTTTTTAAGTAAAAGTTTGGATTGTTTTTTGAATAAGAATTAAAATCGTTGAAATCTAAAGTGTCTTCACGGATGATGACAGGTGCATCTGATGAGAGTGAATATCCGTTTATGCCCATATTGGAATTATATTGCACCGCACAAATCACACCGTCAATATGTTGGCTCTGAATGGCACTTTCGGATTCATCTTCCACTAATTCTATTGCGGATGTCAATTCAATATACCCACCTTGTGGCGCCACCCATACTCTTACAGCGTCCAAATCGGGTTCGTTGGTCAGTGGGGTGCAATCCACTACAGTTTGAATGGTATCCGAAATACGGTAAGTGATAGTGGAGTCAGTGTAATCCAAAACCATGTATCCGTTGTTCATGTACCACTCAATCATGCTGTTGAGTGTGCTGTCGTTGATTTTGTCAATCCTATTTGTAACGATGCCGTAATCTATATCACACAGGATATTCTCGTTCACATACCCATCATAGATGATGCCACCGCAGGTTCCAAAAGCCGACGACACGATGAACGAACTGTCCTCTGCAACTGGGGAGTTTGACAGCATGGTCTGTTCAGAAGTGAAGGTTGCATATCCATTCTCGTCAAGATTGTTGAAATAAACCCCTTTGTCTGTCACCAAATCTGGAAGACCGTCGGCGTTCACATCGGCAAAATATACCTTGGTGTCGCTGATGGAAACGGGTACGCTGGCATTGGCGGTGAAATCCGTAGCATTGCCCTGTATTCCAAAAGAGGGGGTGTTCCCAACCACATCAAGAAAATCGGACACGCCCTCCAGCTCGATCTCTTCATCGTCATAGTGAAAATGGTATTCGTCATCTGCAATATTCTTCTTGTAGTACACATTCCTGCCCCGCTTGTAAACCTTATCGGCACGACCGTCACCGTCAATGTCAATCAGAGTGAGCAGACCCTTGCTTCGTGAACGGGAATATGTGAAATTGCCTCCAATGGAGTTTCTTGTGTTTGACACATCGGCTCCGAGCCCGAAACACACTGTCCCGCCAACGCTCCAATCTTTGCTTGATGTCGCTCCCAGAGCCGAGGACTCATGTTCATAGTCATCGAAAGTGGAACGGATGTAGTCATCATTTAAATTCACATTTACAGTATTACTGAATAATGAATTAGAGTCTGGGTAGTCGAAATAAGAAAAGTTATACCGTAGCAAATCGAATTTACCGAAAGATCCTTCTACATCCTCACTGTCTGCCACGACCCAGTACTGTGCATTGAAGATGCTGTCGCAGGGGATGGACAGAATGGGCGGATCCATCCGCACAATATCCGTCAGTCGTGTTTTGAAATTACTTTCACGGTTATTCTCCGTTACAAAATAGTACCGACGCAAGATGGTATCTCTATAAAGTACTTCCACATTGCATAAAGTGACTGCCGTCACTTCACGAAAACCGTATCTTCCATTTGTGATAATATCGCGTCGTGGTGTGTTGTGCCTGTTAAACCTCACTGAATACTTCCCTGATAGACTGTCATGACCTGTATATACGATACTGTCCAGATATACCTGTGTACCATAGTTAATACTTGTCCCTGTCACGCTCTTGCGACTTTCAGTGCTGTAATAATAGCGAACCCAGTTGCCTGAAGGATCAACACTTTCTGTCAACATCCACTGAGCAATATTGTGATTGCTCGGGTCGCAAAGCACACTGCTGTGGTTTACTGTTGCCGTACCATGTCTTTTTCCATAATAGTCCGTCACCCCGTTCCGATGTGTTACACTCCACCAGTATTCGGACGGCACGCTGCCGTGCCGAACAATACTGTCGAAAGCCTCGTTTTTACGAGGATAGAACTGCTCCACGTTCCCGAGGACACTTCTGTTTGTCCATTGGTTGGTGCGGTGCGGCATCGGGCGGAAGTTGCCGCTTCCGTCTTTAGTTACCAACTGCTCGCCCTCATAGACATACACTTCGCTCTCCTTGTCTTGGTCGTATCTCGGCACGCCCCAGCGCGTCTCCACGGTGATGGAGGGGATGGAGATGTCCCAGCCCACGCCGAGCCAACCGTTGCCGCTGCCGCTGCTGTAGGTCAGCGCGAGGTTGGGCTGCATGCCCTGTCGTCCGGCGGGAATCTCAATCGGGTAACTCAGGTTGGCCGTGCCGCTGTTGTTGGCTGTGGGCGGCTGCATCAGCGTCAGGCCCTCCAGCGGGTCGGCGGCCTTCAGCTCCTTGATGCTCGTAGGTGTGTAGGCCGAGGTCTCCGGCATTTCCGGAGTCTTCAGCACCGCGTTGATGAAGTCTAACGGCGAGTCTCCGCCGCCCTCTCCCTGCGAGGCAAACGACATCATGTCCTGCACCTGCGCGAGCGCGTCCTGCGGATTGGCCAAGTCATTCTGCGTGTGGGGCAGTCCCTTCTCCCACGGCCTGAACCGCGAGCAGACCAGCAGTTCCGCCTCGTTCACGGAATCGCGCTGGATGGCAATCCATCTGTGGTACTGCCTGTCATAGACGTAGGTCTGTATGTCGTCTTCGGTGAAGCCTTGCGGCAGCAGTGAGGGGTCGTAAGGCACGGCAATGGAGAACTCGCCCGGGCGGGGGTTCACCCTGTAGCCTGCCGTCTGACCGTTTCCGTCAAACCCTCCCGTCACGTTCACCATGCCCGCGTCAAGCGGAGGCAGCTGCACAGGGGTTAGTTCCATCATTGCGCTCGCTTCCAGTATGGCGGGCGGTGCGCCCAATGGAGAGCCTGCTTCAGGCAATGCAGAAAGACTTCCTGCCGTTGGATTCACCTCTGTCAGAGGGGCAACGGCACTCCCCGTATTGTCTTTTTGAAGCACGGACAGCGTTCCGTCTCCTGCACCGTTCCAAGCATTTGGGGCAGGATTGTAGCTGTATGTCCTGTAGGAGCGGGTTGAATACTGGTTGTTCGCCGTGTCAAGTGAGAACAGGGCGAGGATGATGGCGGCCAGCACCGCGATTATGGTGAGTAGATATTGTTTCATGCTAATACTTTTCTTGTTGGTTTATGCCTGATTCTTATGAAATGCTATGAAATAATATGGGGGTTAGTTGACCACCATTTTGAGGGTCTTGTGCTCGGAAGGAGAGGTGATGTCGATAAGGTAGTGCCCTGCGGTCGGTACTGAGTTCTTAAAACGGTATGCGTACTGGCCCTTTCCGTCCATGGTGAGCAGGAGCCGCCCGTCGGAATCGTAAACCGTGACGGTCACGTCCTGCGCTTCGGGATAGGCGATTTCCACGGTAAAGTTCCCGTGATTGGGATTAGGCAGCAGGCGATACTGCGGGGCGGTGGATTCCTCGCTCCGCAGTTGTGCGGACTTCAGTTCCTGCTGCTGGCTCGCATCTGTGCTTTGTTCGGTACTGGTTTGTCCCGTGCCGCCGCTTTGGGTACCGTTCACCGCCAGAGCCTTCGGCGCACCCATGGTGTCCGGCATCGTCACGGCGAAGCAGAAGAAATCACGCCCGCTTTGGTCGGTGTCCCAATGTACATTATTGTATATGAAATGTCCAAGGCTGTCCAAGCCGGTGGACTGCACCTGTTCGGTTTCCCCTGCGGGAAACTCTCCCGTGCCGCTGCGGTCGATCAGGAGGACAGGCGCGATGCTGTCATGCACGGCGGCGGTATCCAAAAGGATGAACGTGCCGTAGATGTGGGCATTGCCCGTAACCTGCACCATGCTGCGCCCGATGACCTCGTAGGTCTCGCCGCTCTGCGTGTAGATTTCGGAAACGGCTGGCAAAACACCCTCCATGCCAAAGACAATGAAGTCGCCGTCGGCAATAGTGGCTGCGTTGTCCTCGTTGGTCTGTGCCAACTGGTTGACTCCGAGGACTATTTGACCTTCAGCATAATATGTCTGTTTTTGGTACATCCCCACCGAGTCGTCCCTGCCAAGACCAGCGATGGAGGTGCTGTAGTCGGGATAATCGGTGTAATCCCATATCACGTTGCGGCGGCTGTCCAAATAGTCGGTCTGCGCGAGGGTCACGCCGTATTTCAGGGCCAAGTAGCTGATCCACTGGATGACGGCGGTGTCGCTGATCCGATGGTCGAAGTATATGGCCTCGGCGACACGCCCGTACAGCGGCAGCGAGTCCGCTGTGCACAGGGAGAGCGTGGGGGCGCACACATCGGGTGTCCGCCACGACTGCGCGAGGTAGTTGACGACGGGCTTCAGACGGTTGGCCGTGTCGTAGGTAATCTGCCCGTTGTCGTTGAGGATATGTTGCGTGGTCTGCCCGATGCGCTTGGCGGTGTCAAGCTGCACCTGCCACAGGGCATTCTCATTGGCGGTGTCGTAGGTCTCATAGACCACGATCACATCCGACTGCCTGGAGTCGTTGATCCCCAACGGCAGTGCGAAGGTCTCCGCTCCGCCCACCTCGAAGCACTTGTTGAAGTTCATGCGGGAGAATGCGGAGGGCATGGTTCCCGAAGACGGCGTGGCATTGTATCCGTTGCCGGACACGTCCATCCACGATGACGCATTCAACACTGCGCTGTCGGCGCGAAGCCACGCGGTTGGGTGCTGGATTTGGGCGGAACAAAACAAAGCCAATATACTGATAACAAGGGTGTTTATTGATTTTTTCATACTTGATGGGCTTTTGAAATTAACGTAGCAAAAGTACAAAAAATCACCACGAAAACCAATTGTATGAGGGAAGGCTATAAAAAAAATGTATTTTTGCCACGGATATGCCGCAGCATATTCACTTTAAAATCCCTGCATCGCCATGCTTTTTGTCGGTGCTTTTTTGAACCTAATTTGTATCCCGTATATCAATGATTAAGTGTAAAAAATTGATTTATAATAAAATATCAAGTTCATGCAATTAACCCCACATAAGCGAAGCGCAATGTGGGGACAAGTACAAAAGAAATATGAAGAACTACAAAGAAAAACTCCATAACATCCGCGCCTTCGTATTCGACTTCGACGGCGTGCTATCAAACGGGATGGTATACGTGATGGCCGACGGCGAGCAGGTGCGCGCCACCAACGTCAAAGACGGCTACGCGCTGCACTACGCCCTCAAGAAAGGCTACAAAATCGCCGTCATCTCCGGTGGCTTTGCCGAATCCATGCGTATGCGGTTCAGAGAGTTCCACGGTATGGAGATGTACCTCAAAGTGAGCAACAAGATCGAAGTCTTCAACCAGTATCTGGAGAAGCACGGTCTGAAACCCGAAGAGGTGCTCGTCATGGGCGACGACATCCCCGACTACCCGATGATGAAGCTTGCGGGCGTAAAATGCTGTCCGGCAAACGCTTCCATCGAAATTCAAGAATTAGCTGACTATATTTCCATCCGCAACGGTGGCGACGGCGCGGTTCGCGACGTCATCGAGCAGACGATGCGCTTGCAAGGCACCTGGTTCGACACCGACGCACATATTTGGTAATTTTTGTTTAAGGTTTAAGGTTTAGAGTTTAACACTTCCCCCAACCTTAAACCTTAAACCATAAACCTTAAACCTCAATGTTATACACTATCATCTTCAGCATCCTCGGTCTCTACTTCGGTGGACTCGGTGGCGCTTTCGGGGGATTCCTGATCGGTTCCCTCTTCGACAGTATCCGCAATAATCGGCGGGCGAAGAAGGCGCAGGAGCAGTTCACCGAAGGGCGGCAACAATACTACAACGACCCCGCGCAATTCGAGGGGCAGATGCTGACGCTCATCGCCTACGTGGCCAAAGCCGACGACAACCGGCTGCTGCAGTCGGAGTTCGATTTCTGCAAACAATATTTCCAGAAAACCTTCCCCCACAGCGACATCTCGCAGCTGATGCTCCGTTTCCGCGACATCCTCAACGGCGACAATACCGACTATGAGTGCCAGGATGCGTGCGACAAGATCCGTCAGTTCGCCACCATCCACGAGAAGATGGCCGTGCTGCAGTGTCTCTTCGGGTTCGCCACCGCCGACGGCAACGCGCACCAGAAGGAGCTGGACGCCATCCGGAAAATTGCGGGCTGGTGCGGCGTGGATTCCCTCACCTACGAAGCCATCAAGATGATGTACGTCAGCTTCACCAGCAGCGACCCGTTCGGCAGCAGCGGTGGATATAGCGGTGGCGGTTATAGCGGCGGATACAGCGGCAGCTATGGCGGCGGTTACTCAGGCGGTTACTCAGGCGGTTACGGCGGCTATTACGACCAGTCGAGCAGCCGACAGAGTGTCAACTCCGGACCGAGTTTGGACGACTGTTACAAGATTCTGGAGGTCTCCCCCGATGCCAGCGACGAAGAGGTCAAGAAGGCCTACCGTGCAGCTGCGTTGAAATACCACCCCGACCGTGTTAGCCACCTCGGCGACGACATGCGCAAGAAGGCGGAAGAGACCTTCGCGAAGGTAAATCAAGCGTACGATAAAATCAAGGCGGCGCGTGGTATGAAGTAATCCCGCATATTCAAGTACATTTACTCATAAAGTCAGTCCTCTATGGTCTGACTTTTTTTTTGCGAGAAACTAGTCTTATTAAAAAAAACGTATCTTTGCAAAAAATTAACGAGTCAATAATACATCAAATCTAAATATTATGAAAAAATCTATCCTTTTTGTATTCTTTATTCTGCTTCTTTGCGGTGTGACGAGACTCCCGGCACAAACCAACAGTACTACCGTAGCCGAAGGCACCCAAACCAACAATAATATCCCCATTTACGGACTCTATATGAGTTCTTGGTTGCATACCCAAATCATCTATCCCGAAAACATGCTGGCGGATATGGTCGGGGGAACCCTCTCGGAAATTTCTTTCTACACATCCGCCCCTGCCTTCAACTATAACTGGCAAGCTCCTATGCGCATCCGTATGGGTGTCACGCAAAGCAACTCGTTCACAGTCAATGACTATCTGACCGACTCGTTGGAAACCGTCTATTTGGGGACACTGTCCGTGGTAACCGGCGTGATGAACATCATTTTAGACACATCCTTCACCTATACAGGCGGCAATCTTCTCATAGAATTCATCACCGAGGTGAAAACGCCCAACTACAAAAGTGCCACGTTCAAAGGAATTGCTACAGACAGCTACATGAGTATTCGCGGCTACAACGCCACAGGTTTGGAAAACATCATCAACCAGACCCGCTACTCGTTTATTCCGAAAACTACCTTCGCCTACACAGGCGGAGTGTCGTGTCTCTCACCTGAGGCGGTCACTGCTGACACCGTTTCGGAATACAATGCCACGATTGCCATCACGCCGCGCTCCGGGCAGAATGCTTGGGAGTACCTTTTGGTTACAAGCAATACCGACACCACTGGTTTGTCGTGGATCACCACCACCGACACTACTATCCAACTCTCGAATCTGACTGACAATACCGCCTACACCATCTATGTTCGCACACTGTGTGACGGTACAGCCAGCGCCACATCCTACGCAAATTTCCGCACCTTGTGCGCCCCTATCAGCGAAGTGCCTGTATTATGGGATTTTGAGACCGACAATGTGGAATACAGCGCCTCCTACCCTATGCCCGCATGCTGGTTACGACTGCCTTCCACTTCCAATTATCCCTACGTTTACAACTACATCGCCTCGCATGCACTGAGCGGTTCCCACCTGCTCTACTTCCCCGCCACAGGGGCTTCCAATTTGGCCATTCTACCCGAAATCGACACTACCGTTTTGCCTATTAACAACTTGCAACTCTCATTCTATGCCAAAACCTTTACATACGGTACCTCTATGGATCTGATTGTAGGCGTGATCGAGGATCCTACCGACCATACTACCTTTCAAGCATACGACACCATCCACATCAACTCCGGCGAATACGGGAACGAACCTTACATTCTAATGTTCAATGAATTCACAGGGTCAGGAAACCGCTTTGCCATAAAAGCGGAAAACGCCTCTACGACAATCATGTATATCTGTGTGGACGACATTCTACTGGAAGAGATTCCCGAATGCCCGAAAGTGCAGCATTTAGAAGTCACTTCCCTCAGCGAAACCAGCGTAGGACTCTCTTGGGAAGGCATGAACAACAGCTATGTGGCTCGCTATCATGCTGAAAACGAGGTTAATTGGAATTACCAGACCACCCCTACAGACACTATTGAAATCAGCGGTTTATTGCCCAACACCAACTATATTATAGAGATTGCACCGGATTGTGAAGAAATCACGGAAGATATGTATCGTTCCATTATGATTATGACCAACTGTGCGGCCACCAATGCTCCATATTTCATTGATTTTGAAACAGAAAGCATGCTCCACTGCTGGACAGTGGCGCAACAGGGCGTCATTGAGGATTCCTATTACGGGGATATGTTGTTCCCAACACTGGAGACCTCCTCTTCCAATGCCTATTCCGGCACCAAGTACCTGGAAATCGGTGCTCAAGCTAGTTATTCCGCCGTTTTCGTAGCCCCGAAAATGAACCAGAACATTGAGAATCTGCGAATCAAGTTCTACACTCGTGAGCCTCAGTCTTTCCTCTCTGCCAATGTATTGGGCACTCTGCAGGTGGGTGTGATGACGGGCGCCATGGATATCGCCTCCTTCGTGCCGGTAGCCACCGTTCCTGTGTCGGGCACGAGCTACACGATGCATACTGTCGATTTCGACCAATCTGGCTTCGTGGGTGACAGCTATTACATTGCCTTCCGCTACATCGGCGCCGGAAACGACACCGACAATGTTAGCGGAATCTTCATGGACGACATCACCATCACCATCATCACCACTTGTCCGGAGCCGACCGCATTGAACGTATTGGGCGTGACCCCCACGACCGCCGATCTCACCTGGAATGGCACCGCCACGGATTACAATGTCTACTACCGCCGAGCCGACGAGCAGGAATTCGATTTCATGCCGGCCACCCTCTCCGGTGACACTTTCACCCTAACGGGTCTGCTGCCCTCCACGCACTACTACTGGTACGTTTCTGCCATTTGCGAAGACAGTACTGAAGCACCGAGCACGATAGGCACCTTCATGACCGAATGCGGCATCTACACCGTTTTCCCGCACTATGAGGATTTCAACAGCTACGGTTCCAACATGTTCCCCGACTGCTGGCAGAAGATTGACGGCTCAGCAGAGACCTCCTACACCTTCCCGATGACCCTCATGAACAGCTCTTATGTTCAATATGCGCACTCCCTTCCCACCTGCATGGTATTCGGTTCAAGCTCAACAAATTCTGCCACCTCCATCATGCCGCTCTTCGCTGAAGACCTGCAAACCTTGCGAGTCTCTTTCTATGCTCGTCCCGAAGGTTCCTCTTCCGGCGTTATGCACGTGGGTTACCTTACCAACCCGACTGACAGCAACACCTTCGTGAGCGTATCGCAAATAGTGACATCCAACCTCGCCGACAATGCCTATCACCAATATTTGGTGGACTTCTCCAACTATATTATCCCTGACTCCGCACACATTGCCTTCCGTTATGTGAGCAGCAACGAATGGCTCTTTTTTATTGACGACATCACGGTGAGCATCGTTCCGAATTGTTTCGCCCCTTTGCAGCTCTCCGCGAACAACATCACCAGCAGTACAGCGAATTTAACCTGGCTTTCCAATGTGGACACATTAGATCTCTACTACAAAACCGCAGCAGACGTCGACTGGAGTGTGGAGACTGTGGCGCTGGACTCTAACGGTTATTACCCACTCACCGGGCTGATACCCTCCACCACATACACATGGTATTTGGCCGCTCCGTGCGACGACAGCATTTTCGTAAGCGCTACCAGCACCTTCACCACCGACTGTGCGGGCATCACCAGCGTTCCGCAGACATGGACGTTTGAGACCAACAATTCCGGCGGCACCAGTTCCAACCCGCTGCCTCCCTGCTGGCACCGTACAAACGCTTCGTTCCCGTATGCTTATTACTCCAGTCTCTACAACTACGCACACACAGGCGTCCGCTCCCTCTTCTTCAACACTAACGGCGGCAATCTTTACGCCACCATCCCCGCCATCGACACCATGGAATTGTCCCTTGACACCCTCCAGTTGAAATTCTTCGCACGCGTTTACTCCTCTGCTATATCCTACACTTTGGATGTCGGTGTGATGAGCGATCCTTTGGATCCGAACACCTTCGAATTGGTGCAAAGCTACTACCTTAACTCCGGAATCTACCCCGAAGTAGCCTTCCGCACCAACTTCTCCAACTACAGCGGACATGGTGCCTTCATCGCCTTCCGCTGTCTGGAAGCCTCTGGTGCCAATGTCTATGTAGACGACATCACCCTACAAGCCAAACCTTTATGCGAACCTGTCAACGATTTGGTCATCACAGACATTACAACGACAACGGTGACACTCTCCTGGACCGTAGATGAGGACAACAACACCTTCATAGTAGAGTATATGGAAGAAGTAGGCACTACATGGAATGCCGACACGGTAAATGGGTTGACCGCTGTTGTCTCAGGGTTGACCCCCGGCACGACCTATATCTTCCGTGTGAAACCTCTCTGTGACCAGACAGTTGACTACCTGTCCGTGAGCTGCCACACGCAATGTGAGGCCATTACGACCTATCCCTATTATGAGAGTTTCGAGGATGGAGCGTTCGGATGCTGGACTCCGCAGCTGATTAGCGGAAGCGGAAGCTCCTGGCAAAACCACCAACTCAACACCATGGCTCAATTTCCCGCTCATGGTGACCGATATGTCTATTACCATCCGAGTGCTATCAACACCAATTCTGAGGGCATGCTCGTGTCTCCGGTTTTCGATTTCAGCAACATGTCTCACCCCCATATCGCTTTCTTCTATGACGCTTTAGGGTACGATGTTTATCGCGATACGATAGCGCTGTTCTACCGCACTTCGCCTACCGACATCTGGCATTATTTGGACGGTTGGGGTTGCCACGATGCACTGGACATCACCTGGAACACAGACACGGTTTCACTGCCCACGCCGTCAGCCACTTACCAAATCGCCTTCAAAGCTGTCTCAAATCACGGGAACGGCATTTTCCTCGACAATTTCACAGTGCTGAACATAGAACCAGCCGTCGTCCAACCGACAGTGGCCACTTATGATGCCACTAATGTCACCTCATTCTCTGCCGAGCTGAACGGCGCCATCACCGACCTCGGGAACCAAACCATCCTAAACAGCGGTTTCGAATGGAAGGTGAGCGGTCCCGGAAGCTACCTGACGGTTTCCGTCCCCGGAAACTCGCTGAGTCACATACTAACCGGATTGACCCCCAACACGAGCTACACTTACCGCACTTTCGCCACCACTGCCAACGGATCCGTTTATGGTGAGCTTAAGACCTTCACCACCTTGGAAGATTCTGACGATTCTACTGGGATACAGACCAATCACCTTCTTAGTCTCGTCCATATCTATCCCAACCCTGCGAATGACCATGTGGAGATCGTGATTGACGGAAACATATTGGAAATCAATAGTGTTGAGGTATATAATGTCTATGGAAAAATAATCCGCACTGCGGCTGGAACGAATATTGATTCGCCCGACCGGACCCGTATCAATGTTTCTGATTTGGCTTCAGGCCTCTATTTCGTGCGCCTGACTACCTCTGGCGGGACTTTAACAAAGAATTTCATCAGGCAGTAACTTGTTACGTTTTTTCACCCGCCGTTATCAATAATTTTGTACTTTTGCGCCTCTAAATTTTAAGATTAAATAATCAACAATTCAATATGGCAAGTAGAAGAAAAGAACTTTTCCCCAACGTTACCGACGCTGAATGGAACGATTGGAGATGGCAGGTCCGCAACAGAGTGGAGACCCTCGAAGAACTGAAAAAATATATCGAGTTGACTCCTGAGGAAGAAGAAGGCGTGAAGAAATCGCTGCAAACCCTCCGTATGGCTATCACTCCCTACTATTTGAGCTTGATCGATCCGAACAACCCGAATTGTCCGATCCGTAAGCAGGCCATCCCGACCGGCGCCGAGGTGCATCAATCCCCCGCCGATCTGCTCGACCCGCTGCACGAGGATGAGGATTCCCCGGTTCCCGGCCTCACCCACCGCTATCCCGACAGAGTGCTGTTCCTCATCACTGACATGTGCTCTATGTACTGCCGTCACTGTACGCGCAGACGTTTCGCCGGTCAACACGACTGCGAATCCACGCAAGACCGCATCCAAGCCGCTATCGACTACATCGCACGCACCCCGCAAGTGCGCGACGTGCTCCTTTCCGGTGGCGACGCTTTGATGGTGGGCGACAAGATGCTCGAATCCATCATCCAACGCTTGAGAGCTATCCCGCATGTGGAGATCATCCGTCTCGGCTCACGTACTCCTGTGGTTTGCCCGCAGCGTATCACCGACGATCTCGTCAACATGCTCAAGAAATACCATCCGATTTGGCTCAACACCCACTTCAACCACCCGAACGAGGTGACCGAAGAGGCTATGGCTGCTTGCGCCAAATTGGCTGATGCCGGCGTACCGTTGGGCAACCAGACGGTGCTGTTGCGCGGCGTGAACGACGACACCGAGATTATGAAACAGCTCGTACACGACCTCGTGCGTATGCGCGTCCGTCCGTACTACATCTACCAATGCGACCTCTCCATGGGTCTGGAGCATTTCCGTACGCCCGTCTCCAAGGGTATCGAAATCATCGAGAACCTGCGCGGACACACCTCCGGCTACTGCGTGCCTACCTTCGTGGTGGACGCTCCTGGCGGCGGCGGCAAGATCCCCGTCATGCCTCAGTATGTCATCTCCCAGAGTCCGCACAAGGTGATCCTGCGTAACTACGAAGGCGTCATCACCACCTACACCGAGCCCGAGGACTACCAAGAGAACACCTGCAGCCCGCTGCCCGACAAGAAACATGTCGAAGGTGTCGCCTCCCTGCTCCACGGTGAACAGATGGCTCTGGAACCCAACGAGTTGGCCCGCAAGAAAAGACACAGAAAATAATAAGTACTTCGTAATAAGTAAAGGGTACGATAGAATGTCTATCGTACCCTTTTTTATTATCCGAACAATCCGTTCACTTCAGCTTCGAACTCAACCGCCAACTGCCGCTACCGTAGGTCTTCACCTCATAGCCCTCGGCAGTGGGCAGCCACACCTCAGCGGTAGTGTTCGCAGGGATGACAATCTCCCACTCGAACTGGTCGCCTTCACGATTCCAGGAACTTTGAATGTCACCGGAAATGGAGTTGTAGGTGCATTTCACATATTCCAAACCTTCGATGGGATAGGGTTTCAGCTGAATTTTGCGATAACCCGGCTCCAAAGCGCGGATGCCGGCGAGGTACTCGTACTCCCACAAAATAAGGTCGCCAAGGAGCATCACGTGGTTGCCGGAATTCATCGACGGGTCGGCTGTGTTGCCGTTCCAGAGCTCCCAAATGGTAGTGGCGCCGTTGCGCACCATATAGCCCCAGCTCGGGTAGGTATCGTTGGTGGCGAGCTTCAGCGCGAGGTCGCCACGTCCGTATTCCGTGAGCGTGCGCATCAGCTGCTGGATGCCCACCACGCCACAAGAGACGTGCCCGCCAAAATCGTTCTCGGTCTTGTTGACGATGTTGGCAAAAACATACTCTTCCCACTCCTTGGGCACCATCCCGAAAGCCAAGGGCAGAAGGTTGGCTGTCACACTGCCGTAAGCGTAGTTGGCCGTTCCAGCGTCAAATTTCTGACCGTTGTAGGCATTGGCGGAAAAACTCGCATCGAAACGGAACTGCTCTGCATCCTCCTGCAACCCCAACAAATCCGCAAAATCGGCCATAATTTGGCACAGATAGCAGTAAAACGGGGTGGAGATGAGCGCCCCGTAGGTATTCCGAAGCAGCTCTTTCGAGTGGATCAACTCCGGCGACTCAGGCGGCACGCACCAGTCTCCATAACAGTCGCGGGAGATGATGCCGTCTTCGCCATAAGTGTTGCCCATGTGGTCCAACCACCGCTTCATCGCGGGATAGTGTTTGCGGATGCCCTCAATGTCCCCGTAACGGGTGTAGAGCATATCGGCAACAGTGATAAACGCACCCGGCCAGGTCATGTTGTCGGTGTAACGCCGCCAATAGGCCGGACAAACATCCGACAGCGAGCCGTTTTCCCACTGGCTGTCCTCGATGTCGGTCAGCCATTTGCTGTAGAGCAGGTGGTTGTCGAAAATGTACGACTCCCCGTAACAGCCCGTAGTGTGGTCACCGGTCCAGCCCATCCGCTCGTCGCGCTGCGGACAATCCGTCGGCATGGAGCGGTAGTTGCCCCGAATTCCCCAATAGGCGTTGCGGTACACCTCGTTGACCATCACTTCAGAACAGTCGAAATATCCTGTCGTCGCCATCCGGTCATACAGCACCAGCCCAAAGGTGTAATTCAAGTCGGGCGCCTCCCGCAATCCGGAAATCTCCACATAGCGGAAACCGTGATACACAAATTCCGGAATCCAATGGATGGGCGCCAGATATTGTGTATCTACAGGCCCCACGATATACCGGTCAGTGGCTTCGGCCGAGCGCAGATTATCCACAAAAAGCGAACCGTCAGGATTGAGCGATTCGGCGAAACGCAAGGTGATGGTATCGCCTGATTGCACCCCATTCACCTGTATGGCAAAGGCGCCTACCATATTCTGCCCCATATCAACCATCCACTTGTCACCTCTTTGATAAATTCTTTCAGGCATCACCATCTCTTGACATGCGATGTTGGGGTTGGGCTGCGGCACTAACTTGCCTCCTGGCGCCTCCACCAACTCAGCCTTCTCCCACGACAAATCGTCATAGTCAGGTTGCAGCCACTCTCCGAGGTCGTAGTTCTCATCGTAAGTCTCACCGTCAAACTCATTGGAGGTGCGGATGGGTCCGCGGTTGGTGATACGCCAGCTTTCGTCACTGACGATGCGCTCCTGAGTGCCGTCTTGATAGGTGACTTCGAGCTGCAGAATCATGCGCGGTGCCCCGAAGTGCATGTTGTGAGTCAAACCACCCCACTCTTCCTCCTCTTGGTTGTAGCGCATGGTCATGTAGCGACCGCCCGCAAGCGTGATGCCGATGGCATTTCCCTCGCCTGCACGCAAGAGATGCGTCACGTCGTAAGCGTTGAAATAGACTCGTTTGCGGTAATCGGAGAGCGCAGGCTTGAACCAATCATTGTCCCCAACCGTGGCTCCATTGACCCCAATAGTATATTGTCCCAGACCGCAAATATAGAGCCGAGCCTCGCGCACTTTCTTTTGCAACGTAAATTCTTTGCGAAGATAGCGCGCCGCCACACGGGTTTTCTGAATCAGAGTGTCGTCATCATAGTCGTAACCAATCCATTTCGCACTCCAGTCTTCTTGGTTTAACAGACTGATTTCAAAGTAATGGACATCACTTTCTGTCTTAACTTTCTTTCTTTTGCCCTCTTTTTCATCGTAAGTCAAGGTAGCATAAATCTTCCAATAAGCCTTGTCTCGACTGTGTAAGGTTTCGCCTTGATAGGGAATGAAAATCATTTGGTTGGAAGCCACGACTTTCGAATCCCACAGGTCGCCCACCCCATTGCGAGCTTTCTCTTCAGAAGAGGCCACAACGATGCGGTAGGACTCCTGCACCACGTTAGTCTTCCCGCTGGAATAGCACCAGCTAAAGCGAGGTTCCGGGTTGGCCAATGCCATTTGTCTATGCTGATGTTCCACCGTAGGATTTATAATGCTCACCTGCGCCGTAACGGTAGAAAACGCCATCATAGCCACTAAAAGGAGTATCAAGGGGTTATTTTTCATCGCTTGTGGTCATTTTAATAATGACTGCAAAAATAACAATTACATCTATTCATTCCGCATTTTTTCTTATTTTCGCACATCAAACATAAAATGATGATGAGAAAGATTATTGCACTTTTATTGTGCTGTATATCAATTTTTTGCGCAAATGCCAACGACGGTGTCTTCTACGCTACGGGCAACCAGTTGATCCCCATTACCGAGACTGACATCAGCGTGAAGAAGGAGGTGCTGACCATCAACCGTGTGGGCGACCACTTGGAGGTAACCGTCTATTACGAGTTCTTCAACCCCGTGGGCGAGAAGGAGTTGCTGGTCGGGTTCGAAGCCCAATCGCCCTACAATAGCAGCCTCGACCCCATCGAACTATTTCCGAATCACCCCCATATCCGCAACTTCAAAGTGGTGATGAACGGCGAACCGCTCTCTTACGATATCGCACATATGACGATGGGTGACTATAATTATCGCAATGAGCCCAGCAGTCATTACGTGCTGCCACCATATTACAAAAACGGAAAAATCCAAAGTTGGACTCGACAACAAATCAGGGATACGATGGCAACTTGGCATTACCCAGGCACCCCTTTCGACTACGTTTATCATTTCAAAGCAAGATTCCGCCCCGGACTGAACATCGTGCAGCACACTTACGAATATGATCTCTCCTTTTCCGTGGGGGAAGAATTCGAATTCCCTTACGTCCTGACGGCCGCCAACCGCTGGGCCAACCACCAGATCGACGACTTCACGCTGAACATCAACATGGGTGACCGCGAGTCGTTCCGCATCAAAAAGACCTTTTTCGAAAAGCCTATCGAATGGACCATCGATGGGCTGGGCATAGCCATAAATTGCGAATGGTTGGGCTGGGACACTGTGGGAAACGGGGTGATTTTCCACTTACAAGAGGGCGGAATCAGCTTCCAAAAGCAGAACTTCCATCCCAAAGGAGAGCTATTTGTAGCTAAGGCACATCTGATTGCTTGCATGTGGAAGGATTGGAAGGACGATGAGAACATTCCCGTTGAAGAAGAGCTCATCACCGGGCTCAAATCCCAATATTATGCGCTCGATACAGCATACATCCCGGGATTTTTCGAAGAGATCCCGAAATTCACCCCGATTCAACGCCGTATCCTGAGGAACATGCCCTTCGCCTATCGCGGTTACAAATTCAAAGACAAAGAGTTACGGAAATATTTCGAATCCACGCAATGGTACATCCTCAACCCGAAATACAAAGGCGAAATGGAGGGCTTCAGCGAAAAGGAGAAGGCCTGGGTGGAGTTCTGGAGCAAGTAGATATTGGCTGTTGGCCTTTAGCTATTAGCTGTTGGCTATAACTATGACTATAACTTTGTCCCACCAACAATTATCTATTAACTCATAACTAATCCCTATTATCTTTTGCTTTTTATTAATAAATACTGCATAACATGAACCTCCTCGCGAAAATAATCCGAAACATATCGCTTCTGTTGGTCCTGATCACAATCATAGCATCCTGTGGTCAAAACCAAAAGGAGGCTACGGAAAGTATTGGCAATAATGACACTACTTCCGTCGAACAAGATTCCGAAATCCACAGGATCGTTCGGGAGACAGTCCATTACTGGGACTCCATTAAACCAGACAACAAAATCGATATTATCGCTTTTGCATCATTCCCAACAAAAACAAAAGACGACACCCTCCAATGGATTATGGTATATCCGCTCCTTTGTTATCACCCCGCATCATACTATACCGGCGAATTTTGGGACACTACCTTGTCGCCCTGTTTCACCATCATTGACGGAAAATTGGTCTGTATGATACTGAACGACTTTATGGTGCGCCGAAACGAATCGAAAACTGAGTTTGTTGACCCAGAATCCTTCCCGCAATATGAAAAATGTGACAAGGAGTTCTTCTATGACCCTTTGATTTGGTATTATTATTTGGATAACGACCGCTTTGTGCTCCGGCATATCGGTTACTATCTTCCCGAAGATGTCCGTAAAGGCAAATTCAAAGACACCGTTCCGGATTTTCCTTTCCCACAATAAACGAAATTTCATTTATTGACTTGATCGTTACAATAATTGTGTACTTTTGCATTTTCTAATATGATCAAACTATGCCCGAAATCTCTCATTTTTACGGTATTATTATCAAGATGTTCTACAAGCCTAAAGAGCATAACCCTGCTCACATACATGCCATATATAATGAATATGTTGGACTTTTCAACATTCATTCCGCAGAAATGACAGAAGGTGACCTTCCGAAAAAAGAGCAAGCACTTGTAAAAGAATGGATTACAATACACAGGAAAGAGCTCCTCAAAATGTGGAACACACAAGAATTAACCAAATTACCCCCACTTGAATAATTATGATACCCCGAATAAAAACAGTAACTCCATTAGATGATTTCATTCTCCGAATCGTTTTCGATGACAGTGAAATTGTGTTGTACGATGTCAAAGATGATATCGCTAACATCAAAGCTTTCAAGGAATTAGAAGACGAAGAAGGCCTTTGGGAGAATGTCCGTTTAGACACCAGCAGGACATGTGTCTATTGGAATGATCGCATCGACCTTCCCAGTGACACGCTATACGAATACGGTCAATCCGATCTTACTGGCCGCATGGTGGCAAAAGATCCGCTAACCTATAAACCATAAACTATAAACCTTAAACCAGCCAAATGGAATCCATCAAGAAAATCTTCAAAATCGGCTACGGACCGTCCAGCAGCCACACCATGGGACCGCACCGCGCGGCAGAAATGTTCAAAGAGCGCGCCGGGGACGTCTCCGGCTACCGCGTCACCCTTTACGGAAGCTTAGCGGCTACCGGCAAGGGCCACTTCACCGACAAAACTATCATCGACGCCCTCGCGCCGAAGCCTGTCGAAATCCTCTGGAAACCGGAAATCCATCACACTTTCCACACCAACGCCATGCTTTTCGAGGCATTGCGCGGCGAGGAGGTGACCGATCAATGGAAAATTTACAGCATCGGTGGCGGCGAGCTGGCCGACGAGAACACCGTGATGAACAAAGAGGAACGCTACGAGGCGAACAACATGAAGGAGATTGTGGAATACGTGGAGAAGTACGGGCTGAACTTCTGGGAATATGTGGAGCAACACGAAGATCCCGACATTTGGGACTTCCTCGAGGAGCGCTGGGAAGTAATGCAGAAGACCATCGAGAAAGGCATTCTCAACAACGACGGGGTACTGCCCGGCGGATTGTACGTAAAACGGAAAGCCACGCAATACTACGTCAAGGCACTGAGTTACAAAGACTCGCTACAGGGCAGATGCCTCGTATCGGCTTACGCGTTGGCCACAGCGGAAGAAAACGCGTCAGGCGGAAAGATCGTCACCGCGCCCACCTGCGGCTCGTCTGGTGTGCTGCCTGCGGTGCTCTACCACCTCAAGCACAACCACGAATACACGGACAAGTTCATCCTGAAGGCAATGGCCACCGCCGGATTGTTCGGCACCGTCATCCGCACCAACGCCTCAGTGTCAGGGGCTGAGGTGGGATGTCAGGGCGAAATCGGCTCTGCATGCGCGATGGCCGCCGCAGCCGCCAACCAGCTCTTCGGAGGCTCCCCGCAACAGATCGAGTACGCCGCGGAGATGGGTCTGGAACACCACCTCGGACTCACCTGCGACCCCATCTGCGGACTCGTGCAGATCCCCTGCATCGAACGCAACGCCTTCGCCGCCCTTCGCGCCTTAGACGCGAACCTCTTCGCCATGATGTCGGATGGCAAACACCTCATCAGTTTCGACAAAGTGGTGAAAACGATGAACCTCACCGGCAAAGACCTGCCGAGCCTATACAAAGAGACCGCGGAAGGTGGTTTGGCGGTGGATTAACCCATTCCTCAACAAACCAAGTTGTTATGAAGAAAATACTACTTTTCGTGCTGCTTTTGTCCGCCTCCATCGCCTCAAAAGCCCAGAGCGGATGGTTTGTCGGAGGTTCCGCCGGCATCGGATTTCGCAACTATTTCGCTTTATCCGGCGAGGTCAGAGTAGGCTATGAATTCACCGACTGGTTCGCCCTTGGTTCTGGATTGGGCGCCGTAGTTATATGGGGCAGGGACGACTTTTTTGAGGTGACCGGCATAGCAGAGCCCTTTGCCCGGTTTTGCGTATGGCACAACGAGAGCATATACTTTGACCTCCACGTATTAGGCGGAATAGAATTCACCGACGAACTCCAGTTTTGCCAGGTAGGCGTGCGTCCAAGCATCCGTTTCCGTGTCAGCGACAACATCGACATGGCCGCCGACCTGGTCGTCTTAGGAGCACAGTACATCCCCAATCAAGGCTGGAGTCCCTCCCTCAGTTTCTCTACCATGAGCGGAGGTTTACGGTTGTGCTATCATTTTTAGACGTATGATGTGTGATATTGTGGAGAAGTGAATATCACGTTTCTAAACATAAGATAGTATATATGCTTTTTTTTGTCTACAATGATAGGCAAAGTAAATTTTGTATATTTGCCAACTGAAACAGACAGGAAAGATGTCCTGTCTGTTCATAGGGAATTCCATTCCCGCAACAAACTGAAAAACAAAAAACTATGAACAACAAAACGAACAACGAACCGCCCAACGAAAAGTTTACATGGCTGCAACCGGGTGCATGGCGCAAGCCGTGCATCGTACACGCAACGATGATAGCCAAAGACCGACAACCTATTTTTGGTACACTCACCCATAATGGTGTTCGAGCAGAGGTGGAAAAAACACCTATAGGTTGGATACTTATCAACCAGCAACGTAAGATGCTTGAGCTTTGTCCCGAAGTGAAAATTCTTGCCGACAAGGTTATGCCCGATCATCACCATATCGTATTACAGGTCAAACGAAGCATGTCCCGTAGCATTAAAGAGGTTGTTCGGGGCTACATGCAGGGTTGCAAAGCCGAAGCTCGAAAGCTGGGTTTCACTGGCAATATTTACGATGCACCACCCTTTTATCGCGTTCTCACGCGAAAAGGGCAACTCAATGCGATGATAACTTACGTTTATGCCAATACCGAACGTGCATGGCAACGCAAGCAAAATCCAGGTCTTTTCAGACTTCATAGGCAAACAGAAGTGCTTGGCCTTTCGTTCACCTCATTAGGCAATCACTTTCTCCTTGATTGGCCTGACCGTCAAATGGTGGAGATGTCGCGCAGTGCCACCGACGATCAAGTTCAAAAGCGACTGCAATTGGCTTTGACAGCAGCACAAAATGGTGCTATTACTTATACGGCCGCCATCAGTAAAGGAGAACAACTTATTGCACGAACATTGCGAGAACAGGGATTTCCTTTGGTAATCCTACTTAACGATGGTTTTCCCGCTGCAGGATCACCACAAGAACGCTTTTACAAACCTGGCGGAACTTATTTCGAAACCTGTTCAGCCGGGCGATTGCTACTGGTGGAACCGTCCGAAAATGCCTTCCTCGCTCCGTCCATCCGTACGGCTACCGAAGAAACGCTTCGCAGAAAGGCGGAATCCCGGCATTTTAACTACACGTCCGTTCCAGTCTCCTCGCAACGCTATCGCTTTGTAGCGCTCAACGAAATTGGGCGGCGACTTGTGGCAAGATGAGAGCATGGTTTTGTAAGCGGATAGAATCCGCTGTAATAGGACGGAACATATTAACAAGTAGAGACGCCACCCCATAGAAAATAATGCAACACAACCTTTCCAAAGGGTGGGGACAAATTGTCACCCCCCTTTCGTCCAAAAAAGGCCAGCGATTACCTATTGCCTGACAATACAGACCAAAACACGTAGAGACGCCACAATGTGACGTCTCTACATATCATTCCGAATTCCTAATTACAATTATGAATTGTGAATTATGAATTCTGAATTTTAATTCCCTTCCACCGCGGCAATCACCGCTTCGGTGCGTTTGTGCACCTCTTCCGTGCCGAGGATGTTGATCATCGTGAAGAGCTCGGGACCGCGGGCAGCGCCTACAATACCGATTCTCAGGCTGTTAAGCACAGCTCCCATATTCCATTCATTGGCTTTGATGTGCTCCATCACGCGGTCGTGAGCGGCCTGCATGTCGAAAACAGGATCTTGTTGCAACAATTGGTCGATGACGCGCAACTTCTCGCCAGTGCCCTCTTTCCAACGCTTCTTCAAATCCTGTGCGCTGTACTCGGTCGGGGCCACGAAGAAGAAACCGGCCTGATCCCAGAATTCGCTCGGGAAGGTGAGGCGCTCCTTGATGACGTCAATGACTTTCAGGAGATACTCCTCCGTGTAGGCAACACCTTTTTCGTCCAAAATTTGGGTAAAATAGGGCATCAGCTCCTGTGAGGATTTCAGTTGGATATATTCGTGGTTGAACCATTTGGCTTTGTCGAGAGAGAACTTCGCGCCCGACTTGCTGATTTTCTCCAACGAGAAGAGGTTGACGAGCTCGTCCAAGCTGAAAATCTCCTGCTCGGTGCCGGGGTTCCAGCCCAATAGCGCAAGCATATTCACCACCGCTTCCGGCAGATAGCCCGTTTCGCGATAACCCGAAGAGACATCGCCGCTCTTAGGATCGTGCCACTCCAACGGGAAGACGGGGAAGCCCAAACGGTCGCCGTCGCGTTTGCTGAGCTTGCCGTTGCCATCGGGTTTCAGCAGCAGCGGCAGGTGCGCGAACTGCGGAGCCTCCCAACCGAACGCCTTGTACAACATCACGTGCAAAGGGGCAGACGGCAGCCACTCCTCACCACGAATCACGTGCGTGATCTTCATCGTGTGGTCGTCCACGATGTTGGCCAAGTGGTAGGTCGGCATTCCGTCAGACTTATACAGCACCTTGTCATCCAAAAGGTTGGAGTTGATCACTACCTCGCCGCGAATCAAATCGTGAACGTGGATGTCGGTGTCGGCAGGATATTTGAAACGAACCACGAAAGGTTCGCCGGAAGCGAGACGCTTCTCGGTCTCTTCCGCGCTCAAAGTCAGCGAGTTGACCATTGACATGCGCGTGGAGGCATCGTATTGGAAGGTCTTTTTCTGACTCTCTGCCTCTTTGCGCTTGGCATCCAGCGATTCGGGCGTGTCGAAAGCGTAGTAAGCCCAACCGTCGCGCACCAACTGCTCCGCATAAGGTTTGTACATCGGTTTGCGCTCCGACTGTTTGTAGGGACCGTATTCGCCACCGATGCCCACACCTTCGTCGAACTTGAGTCCGAGCCACTGGAAGGCCTCGATGATGTACTCTTCGGCACCCGGCACAAAGCGGGTCTGGTCGGTGTCCTCAATACGAAGGAGGAACGAACCGCCGTTCTTCTTGGCAAACAGGTAGTTATACAACGCGGTGCGCACGCCGCCAATGTGCAGCGGTCCAGTGGGACTGGGCGCGAATCTGACTCTGGGTTTCATATTTTCCATAAATGTAGGTTTCAAAAATAAAGCCGCAAAAGTACACAAATTACGAATACGCACCGAAAAAACGAAATTGTCTCTGTAGAGACGATGTGCACATCGTCTCTACAATCGCAATCGCACCGAAAAAACATCTTTGCCAAAAATATTCTTTCACACAATAATCATGACTAATGAAATGTTATCTTTGCCGTATGAAAAAATTTTGGATTTTAATATTATGCGCTGTCATCACGAATTGCGTTCAAGCGCAGACAGACGTGGCGTTAGACCCGGAATTCGGGGCGCGGGTGTCGGTTGGATTGGACAAGAAAATCACGAAAGGGTTCCACATTGCGTTGAATGAGGAGGTGCGGTTCGACAACAATTTCCGTAGTTTCGATCGGCTGCAGACCACGCTCGGACTCGACTACAAGGTCAATCCCTACCTCAGATTCGGACTCGGCTACATTTTCATCGCACCCTACAGCTCCAACAACAGCGCGTTCAAAAACCTGCGCCACCGCCTCTATTTCGATGTGCGGGGTTCCTATCAAACCGGCAGATGGGAATTCGCGCTGAAGGAACGCTTCCAGTGGACCTACCGTGCGGGCGACTTCAACGAGTACCAATATCCGCGTAACGAGCTGATGCTCAAGAGCCGAATCACCGTCAAGTACAACACCAATATCGCCTCACCCTACCTCTATTTCGAGCTGCGCAACTTCCTCAACGCGCCAGTCATCCACGCCAACTACGACGGCACGCATTATTTGACCGACGACGGCAGCGAAAAGGGTGAACCAGGCTGGTTCCTAGAGGGCTTCCGCGGCGTCTACATCAACCGCTACCGCACCTGTTTAGGCGTGGACATCAAGGTAAACAAACATAACAAGCTGAATTTCTACTTCTTAAGCGATTTCGTCGACGACAAAGTGGTGGATGCCAACAGAGAAGGCACAAAGCTGAAATCCTACACCCGAGAGAGGGGATTTGTCGGGAGCATCGGTGCAGAATACGTCTACGCCTTCTGACGCTCCACCCGTTTCACCACCAGCACGCTCAGCTCGTAGAGCAGCCATATCGGCAGCGAAACTATCATCAGCGTGAAGGCATCGCCCGTGGGGGTAATGATGGCCGCGATGATGAGGATCGCCACGATGGCGTGACGGCGGTATTGGGTCATCCACTCGGCCTTCAGCAGACCGAAACGCGCTAACAGCCAACTGATTATCGGTATCTCAAAGATAATGCCGAACACGATACTCATCATGATGAGCGTGTCCATGTAGGACTGCAACGTCAGCATGTTGCTCACCTGCTCGCTCACCTGGTAGGTGCCGAGAAACCGCACGGTGAGCGGAAAAACGAAGAGGTAATTGGCCACCACCCCGATCAGGAACATCACGTAGGCGGTAATCACCAGACTGACGGAATGCTTGCGCTCCTGCTCGTAGAGCGCGGGACGGATAAAATCGAACAGCACCTTGATGATGTAGGGCGAAGCCATCAGGATGCCGAACGCGAAAGCGGTTTTGAGGTGAATCATGAACTGCTCGGTAAGGCCGATATTCATCAGCTGGATGCTGAAATCGCCGCCACCGAAAAGCTTGTACATGAAAAACGAGGAATCTTTCGGGGCCAAAACAACCTTGAAAAGCAGATCTTTAAAACAAAAAGCGGCAATGGAGAAGATGAACATGGCGGCCAGAATCTTGATCAGGCTGCCGCGCAAATCCTCCAAATGCTCCCAAAAAGACTTGTTTTCCGCCGTTTCGGACATCTATTCGGGCTTGCTTTCGGGCTCTTTATCCACAGGTTTCTCCTCCTTGCCGTCCATGCCGTTCTTGAAGGAGCGCACGCCCTTCCCCAGTCCGCTCATCAGTTCGGGAATCTTCTTCCCGCCGAACAAAAGCAGCACAATCAGGGCGATGATAATGATTTCTGTCATTCCGATTCTCATATTTTTGGGTTTAGAGGTTTACAGGTTTACGGGTTTACACGTTTACTCGTTTACTCGTTTACTCGTTTACTCGTTTACAGGTTTACTCGTTTACTGGTTTAGGAGCTTAGGAGGTTGTTTATGTTTATAGTCTCAAGTCTCAAATCAACTTTTGAACATAATATCCCGGACCATTGGGCCGAAGTCCGCTTCAATCTTCTTGAGGATCTGGGATTTGTGTCCGAAGAGTTCGAATTTGAGGGCGGCATTCTGCACCCGCACATAGAGGATGCCGTTGCGCAAATCCTCGCATTTCGAGAACTGGGCGCACATCGGCCCGACGTATTCCGGCCAACGGTCGAACAACATCTGCTTGTCCATCAAATGCTGCTTCCCCGACTGGCTCACAAACTGTCCAATCAGCTCCTTCAAATTTTTTTCGTGACTATCTTTCATCTCCTCATCTATAATATCTGCATATACTTGTGCGTTTGCAGCGACATGCGCCATTTGGGGTGGTCCAAAATGTATTGCACCAAACGACCGATGATGGCGTTGCAACGGTTCCAGTCGGGCTGAAGGAAGAGCAGGCAGTTTTTGGAAACTTTCTTCGCATTCTCCTCGGCCCAATCAAGATCCTCGTCGCAACCGACAACCACCTTGAGTTCATTGGCTTTGGCGAGCATTTCGGGCTTCGGAGCGGCACCATATTTCGGGGAGAGACAAATCCAATCCCAATCGCCTGACAGCGGCTCTGAGCCGGAAGTCTCTAAAAAACAGCTGATTCCGTGTTCATGCATCTTCGAGCAAAGGTAGTCCATATTGTAAAGCATCGGTTCACCCCCGGTGACCACCACCGCACGAGCCGGCACCTTCGCCGCGCGCGCCACGATGTCGTCCACATCCAATTTCGGATACTTATTGGCATTCCAAGCCCGCATTTCGTCACAGAAGGAACAGCCCACTTCGCATCCGCCCACGCGCACGAAATAGGCCGCCTTTCCCGTATGATAACCTTCACCCTGCAACGAATAAAACTCCTCAACCACAGGGATATACATTCCTTTATCGCTTGCCATTTTCTACACTTCAATATGAATCGCAAAAATACACTTTTTTCAGAATAAACCCCTAAACCTCTAAACCCCTAAACCTGTAAACCCCTAAACCAAAAAATCGTATCTTTGCGCCCTGAATCACCTAAAGGTAAAATCATGCAAGAATACCAAATCCGACTGATGACCATTGAGGACTACGACCAGGTGTATGCGTTGTGGTCGATAACGGAAGGCATGGCGCTGCGCGGCTACGACGACTCCGCGGAGGGCATCGCCAAGTTCCTGAAAAAGAACCCCACCTCCAATTTTGTGGCTGTGATGGACGGTGAAATCGTGGGCGTGATTATGTGCGGCATGGACGGCCGCCGCGCCTACATCTACCACACCGTCGTGCGCAAAGACCTCCGTCAACGCGGCATCGGAAAAGCGCTGCTCGGCATGGTCTACCACGCCATCGAAGCCGAAGGAATCAAGAAAAACGGTCTGCTGGTGCTGAAGAACAACGAAGTGGGCAACACCTTCTGGAAAATGCAGGGCTGGACCGAGCGCGTGGACCTCAATTATTACAGCAAAAATAACGTGGAACAATAAGCGTATTTTTTGTATCTTTGCCCTTTCTTATTTAGAAACTTAAGTTATTATTATACAATCAATAAAGTACTTTAGATTATGTCAAAAGCATTGTTTTTAGGCGACGAAGCGGTGGCTCAGGCCGCTTTGGATGCCGGATTATCCGGAGTGTATGCCTACCCAGGCACTCCTTCCACTGAAATTACCGAATTTATCCAAAACTCCAAGCAGGGCAAGGCCGGCGAGGTGCACAGCATCTGGGCTGGCAACGAGAAAACTGCTATGGAATCTGCCATCGGCATGTCCTACGCTGGCAAACGCGCTATGGTCTGCATGAAACACGTCGGTCTCAACGTGGCTGCCGACCCCTTCATGAACTCCTCCATCACCGGCGCTAACGGCGGTCTCGTGGTGGTGGTCGCTGACGACCCCTCCATGCACTCCTCCCAGGACGAGCAGGACTCCCGCTACTATGCGAAGTTCGCCCTTATCCCGTGCTTCGAGCCCTCCAACCAACAAGAGGCTTACGACATCACCTACTATGCGTTCGAGATGTCTGAGAAATTCCGCACCCCCGTGCTGATCCGCCTCACCACCCGTCTCTCCCACTCCCGTTCCGGCGTGGAGCGCAAAGCTGAGCGTCCGCAAAACCCGCTCAACATCGAGAAAGACCCGAAACAATTCATCCTGCTGCCCGCCAACGCCCGCCGTCACTACCGCAAGCTGTTGGACAAGCAACCCGAATTTGAAAACGATTCTTTGAACTCTCCGTTCAACAAATACATCGACGGTGCCGACAAGAGCATGGGTATCATCGCTTCCGGTATCGCTTACAACTACCTGATGGAGAACTTCGAGGGTGGCAATTGTCCTTACCCTGTGCTGAAGATCTCCCAATACCCGCTGCCCACCAAGCTCATCGCCAAGATGGTGGACGAATGCGGCAAGGTGCTCATCGCTGAGGAGGGTTATCCCTTCATCGAAGAGCAAGTGCGCGGCGTGCTGAACCGCACCGGCAACATCATGGGTCGTCTGAGCGGCGAACTGCCTCGCGACGGCGAACTCAACCCGAACCTCGTGGCCAAGGCCCTCGGTCTGCCCGACACCTACGGCGCACCCGTTCCCGAACTGGTCGTTCCGCGTCCGCCCGCATTGTGCGTGGGCTGCCCGCACATCGACTCCTACACCGCCCTCAACAAGGCTATGGAGAAATACGGCAAGGGCAAAGTCTTCTCCGACATCGGTTGCTACACCCTCGGTGCTCTGCCTCCTTACAACGCTATCTACACCACGGTTGACATGGGTGCCTCCATCACCATGGCCAAGGGTGCTGCTGACGCTGGCCTCAGCCCGTGCGTGGCTGTCATCGGCGACTCCACCTTCACCCACAGCGGTATGACCTCCCTGTTGGATGCCATCTACGAGAACACCCCCATCACGGTGTTGATTCTCGACAACAGCACCACCGGTATGACCGGCGGTCAGGATTCCCACGCTCTCGGCGTGCTCGGCGAGATCTGCAAGGGCCTCGGCGTGAAGGAAGACCACATCCACCGCATCAACCCGCTGAAGGGTCATTTGGAAGAAAACGTGGCCATCATCGAGAAAGAACTTGAATATCAAGGCGTTTCCGTGATCATTCCGACCCGCGAATGTATCCAGACCTTGAGCCGCAGAATGAAAAAACAACAGGCTGCGAAAAAATAATTTTTCAAACAAAAACGAATTAAAAAATGAAAATTGACATTATATTAGCAGGTGTAGGCGGCCAAGGTATCCTTTCCATCGCCACGATCGTGGGCGCAGCCGCTATCAAAAGAGGAATGTACATGAAGCAGGCCGAAGTGCACGGCATGAGCCAGCGCGGCGGCGATGTGCAGTCCCATTTCCGTCTCTCTGACCAACCCATCGCTTCCGACCTTATCCCGCTGGGCAAGGCCGACATGATCATCTCTGTGGAGCCGATGGAGTCTCTGCGCTATCTGCCGTGGCTGAAGAAAGACGGCTGGTTGATCACCAACGACCAACCCTTCGTGAACATCCCCAACTATCCCGACTTCGACGCTTTGAAGGCTGAACTGGCCAAGGTGCAGAACTGCGTGGCCATCAACGCCGACCAGATCGCCAAGGACCTCGGCTCTGCCCGTAGCTCCAACATGGTGATTTTGGGTGCCGCTTCCCCCTATCTGCAACTGCCTTACGAGGAGATCGAGAACGCCGTACGCGAAAACTTCGCCCGCAAAGGTGAAGATATCGTGAACGTGAACCTCGCCTGCATGAAGGCCGGCCGCGAACTCGCCGAAAAGAAATAGTCTACTCCCTGCCTGATGAATAATCTCATAGAATTTTTCAAAAGGGCATTTCATATCATCGTACTCGCCGTTCTTCTGATTCTGAGTGTCGTGATGCTGGGCAAGTCGTTGTCATTCAACGACTACCGACTCTCAAGAGCCGTCCAAAGCATCGTGGGACCGATTCAGAAGAGCGGTGCCGAGATGATACATCGTTTTCGTTTAGGACCTGAAAACGAAGCATTGGTGCAGCAGAACATCGAACTGCTGCGCGAGCATGAGAACATGTTCATCGAAAAAACCGACACGACATTGACGGAGATGAGCAAACCCGACTCTATCAACACGAAACGGGTGCGCCTCTACGACTACACCTACGCGCACGTCATCTTCAAGACCACCGACCGCGCCTTCAACTACATGATTGTGGACAAGGGCGCCAACGACGGCATTGCCCGCGACATGGCGGTGCTCTCCCCTAACGGCGTGGCGGGCGTCGTCACCGACGTCTCCACCAATTTCGCCACGGTGCGCCCCATCCTGCACCCCGAAAGCCGCATCAGTGCGGTGGTGACCCCGGCCAACCAGAACGGCACTGTCATCTGGGAGGGCAGTGATCCCCGCGTGGCTTACCTCGAAGCCATCCCGCAACACTCCATCATCAACATCGGCGACTCCGTCTTCACCAACGGATTCTCCAACATTTTCCCTAAAGGACTCCTCATCGGCACCGTGAAAGAGGTGCAGGTGGGCAACAACGCCAGCTTCCTCACCATCAAAATCAAACTGGCAACACAATACACAGACCTCTACACGGTTTACCTCGTGGAAAACCTCTTCAAAACCGAACTTGATTCCCTGAAAGCAAATTTCAAAGATGAATAACGTCATAGCCAACATATTACGGTTTCTGATACTGCTCATCGTTCAGGTGACCATCTGCCAGCATATCTGCCTGTTTGGCTATCTCACCCCGGCGCTCTTCCTGCTGGCCCTCTTCTTGCTGCCGCTGGAATTGCCGCTCTCGCTGCAGTATCTCATCGGCTTTGCCTCCGGCTTTGTGGTCGACGCCTTTGCACACACGTTGGGCGTCTCCTCCTTCGCCTGCACGCTGATGATGTTCCTCCGCCCTTACATCGCGCACTGGCTGAACGGCAACAACAATAACGCCTTCGAAAACATCGACCGACCCGTGCCCGGCGTCAAAGACTTCCGCTGGGTCTTCCTCTATACCCTCATCCTCACCTCCATCTACGAAATCACAGCCGTGATGCTCGAAACCATGACCTTCAAGAACTTCGGTCACACCCTGCTGGTCATCCTCGGCAACATCGTCTTCACCGTGTTCGTCATCCTCTGCATCGAATATATTTTCCATTCCCATACGAAGAATGAAGCGTAAGGTTAAGCTTTTCATCTTACTGTTCTTCAGCAGTATATGCATGTTCTCGTGCAGCTCCGTCCGGCATCTTCCGGAAGGGGAAAGCATGCTGGTGAGAAACAAGGTGAAAGTGATGGATACCAAAAGCCAAGACTTCGACAACCTTAACTCCTACGTACGCCCCGTCACCAACAAAAAGTTCATCGATCTTTTCCGTATCAAAACGGTTTTCTACGACTGGGGAATGCCCAAAGTCATGAAAAACGGGGAGACCAAAGACACCAAATTCCGCAAGTTCCTGCGCGAGAAGGTGGGAGAAGCCCCCGTCCTGCTCGACAGCACTGAAATCGACAACTCCATCGACCAGCTGAAAATCGTCATGAAACAGCTCGGCTATTTCGACGCGGAGGTCGCTTACCAAGTGAAATACACGGGAAAACAGCGCAAAAAGTCGAAAGTGGACTATTTCGTCACCGCCCATGACCCCTATTTCATCAGTCATGTGGAGTATGACATCACCATTCCCGAGTACAAGCGCATCGTGGTCATCAACCAAAAAGACAAGCTGTTGTATGACGGGATGCAGTACAACGAATCCATCATCAACGACGAGCTCACCCGCATCATCAACCTCATTCGCAACGAGGGCTACTACTACGTGGAGAAGTCCATCATCCGGTGCGAGGTGGAGTACGACCCGGTCGACACGCTGGGCAACGACCCTAAGACGGTGCGACTCACCATCATGATGAAGATTCCCCAACATGAGAACGCCGCACGCTACCTCTACAAATATCAATATAATAACATTTATATAAATCCTGACGAGCAGACGCTGTCGCAGCAGGAGCGGATCTACGACACCACCTACTACCGTTGGCACAACCGCACCGACACCTCCAATCTCTACTTCATCGAAGAGCTCTTCAACGGAGAGAAGCTCAAGCCCTATATCTCCTACAAAACCATCTCCAACGCCATCTACACCCGCACTGGCGACACCTACACCCAGATGGCCCGAAGCAGCAGTAACCGTGCCCTCAACAGCCTCGACAATTACGACTATGTCAGCATTGCCTTCCGCGAGAACGAAGCGCTCCTCGACTCCCTCCACAAGACCGGCTATCTGGACGTCATCTACAAATTGATTCCTAAAAAGCAGCACAGCATAGGCGGTCAGTTAGAGCTGCGCAACGACAAGTCTGCGCTGTCGCTCACCTACACCAACCGCAACATCTTTCGAGGCGCCGAACACCTCTCCATCAACCTGTCGGGCGGCTATTTCTACTACTCGCTCACCAATCTCTTCAAGAGCACCAACGCCTACTCCTACCCTGAATTCGGCCTCTCCGCCAAGCTCGACATGCCCAACCGTATCTTCCTCTTCAACAGACATATCCGCGACGGCGCGGTCTCCCGAAGCACCTCTTTCAACTTCGGTGTCAACTACTCCGGACTCTACCACCGATTGATTTACAATGCCTCCCTCACCTATCGCTGGGTCCCCTCCTACAACGTCTCCCACAGCTTCAGTCCGATTGACGTGAGCACCATTAACAACAGCGACAAGCGCATCACCTACCTGCTGAACTACGACAAATATCCGCTTTCCTACCAGAACAAGTTCGGCAAGTTCATGCTTTTCTCCACCAAATACACCTTCAACTACTTGGTACCCAAATTCATAGAATCGCGTAAGCACAACATGAACCTGAATCTGGCATGCGAATCTTCCGGCTTGCTGCTGAAGGGATTAAACGCGCTCTTCAACCCCAAAGAGCACTGGGTGATCGGTCAGAACGGGCTCGACAGCACAGGTTACGACTACACCACCTTCGAGAAGGTCGAAGTTCTGTGGAACTACACTTATACCATCAATAAAGACAATGCCATTGCGATGCGCTCCGACATCGGCGTCATCATCCCATTGGACAAACAGTCTTACGTTCCCTACGAAAAGGGCTTCTATATGGGTACGAGCAGCAGTATGCGCGGCTGGAGCTACCGCGGTCTCGGTCCCGGCAGCTACCACCACGGAGCCGACACGCTCTATACCGGCGACATCAAAATCGAGTTCAACTTCGAGTACCGCGGCACCATCTACCGCTCCTTCAAATACGGCATCTTCACCGATGTGGGCAACATCTGGCTCTCCCGCAAAGAGGAGGACATGCCCGGCGCTGAATTCTCCTTCAAGCGCTTCTACAAGGAGCTCGCCGTGGACGTGGGCGTCGGTCTGCGCCTCGACTTCGACTTCTTCGTCATCCGCCTTGACTGGGCACTGCCCATCTACGACCCGACCCGCATCGAAGAGCAGGGCCGTGTCATCAACCTGAAATGGTTCTCACCTCCACATCCGCTGACATTCGCCCAAGGGTTGAAATTGGCCATCGGCTACGCCTTTTAGGTTTACAGGTTTACTGGTTTAGGCGTTTACGAATGGAGGCGCGAAGGCCGATGAGCATGTTGGAAATAGATGATATTCTGGGTTTAATATTCGCTAAATCTTCCTCTTGAATGAATCTTAAGTCAGAGGCAAGTTGTAATTGACAATATGCCTCCATTAGTGAACCATATGCTATTTCAACAAAGTGAATTTGCTCTTTAAGCGATCCTCGGCCAGTGCCTTCTGCAATGTTTGATGGTACAGAAACTATAGCTCGTCGAATCTGGTCACTTAAAGCATATTTTTCTTCTTTTGGAAATTTACTAACAAGTCTGTAGATTTCACTAACTAATTTCCTGGTTTCCTGCCAAACTTCTAGTTTTTCAAAGGAAAATTTTGATTCATTCATGATTTAATAGTTTTGAGTTTAATAAATTATCTTTTAGTGTAAATATAATTTATTGCAAATTTAGCTATATTTTTTCCACAAAAACAACATAAACTAAAATTTCTTCCACACCGCCATGTTAACAACCCCACCCCCTAAACCTGTAAACCCGTAAACCCGTAAACCTTTGACTATCAGCAATGTTAATAACACTGTTTATAACTATTCCAAAGAGGTTGAAAACCTACAAATGGAATTTCTATCTTTGCAGCGGTTCAGGTTCTGAACGGATGAAAAGGGAACGCTGTGAGAATCAGCGGCTATACCCGTAGCTGTGAGTTCCGATTTGCGCCCTCCCCATAATGTCACTGACTTTTTCAGGGTCGGGAAGGCGGGGAGAAGCGGGAACAAGCCAGAAGACCTGCCTGAAACCGGAGATCGTAGCTTTCGGGACTAAGAGCCGACGAGAAAAGCAGATAAGTGCAATTTCTCCCTGAGCTGTTTTTATTAACAACCAAAACCTTAACCAGTAATGGACCAACTGTACATCATCAAACGTAACGGGAAGCGCGAACCCTTCTCGGCCGACAAAATCAAAAACGCCATCGCGAAAGCGTTCCTCTCCGTGAACAGCTTCGCCACGCAAGACGTGCTCATCAACGTCATGAGCCGCCTCAAAATCCATGACGGCATCTCCGTGGAGGAGATCCAGAACCAAGTGGAGGTCTCCCTCATGGCCGAACGCTACTATGAGGTGGCCAAAGCCTACATCTTGTACAGACAACGCCATTACGAAGACCGTGAGGTGAAAGAGAAACTCGACTTCCTCATCAACTACTGCAACGCCTCCAATGCGGCCACCGGCTCCAAATACGACGCCAACGCCAATGTGGAGAAGAAAAACATCGCCACCCTCATCGGCGAGCTGCCCAAGTCGAACTTCATCCGCCTCAACCGCAGAATGCTCTGCGACCGCATCAAAGACTTGTACGGCAAGGAGCTGTCCGACAAATACCTATATCTGCTTAACCACCACTTCATCTATAAGAACGACGAGACCAGCATCGCCAACTACTGCGCCTCCATCACCATGTATCCCTGGCTGCTCGACGGCACGAAGAGCATCGGCGGAAACGCCTCCGCGCCCACGAACCTCAAGTCCTACTGCGGCGGCTTCATCAACATGGTCTTCATGGTCTCCAGCATGCTCAGCGGCGCCTGCGCCACCCCCGAGTTCCTGATGTACATGGACTACTTCATCCGCAAGGAATACGGTGACGACTACTACGAACACAGCGACAAGGTGGTGGATCTCTCTGTGCGTCAGCGCACCATCGACAAGATGATTACCGACAGCTTCGAGCAGGTGGTCTATTCCATCAACCAGCCCACCGGCGCGCGCAACTTCCAATCTGTTTTCTGGAACGTGGCCTACTACGACCGCTACTACTTCCAGAGCCTCTTTGGCGAGTTCCGCTTCCCCGACGGCACCAAACCCATCTGGGAATCCCTCAGCTGGCTGCAGAAACGGTTTATGCGCTGGTTCAACCAGGAGCGCCTCCGCTCGGTGCTCACCTTCCCGGTAGAGACCATGGCGCTGCTCAGCAAGGATGGCGACATCATCGACACCGAATATGCCGACTTCACCGCGGAAATGTACGCTGCCGGCCACTCCTTCTTCACCTACGTGAGCGACAACGCAGACTCTTTGAGCAGCTGCTGCCGTCTGCGCAACGAAATCCAGGACAACGGCTTCAGCTACACGCTTGGTGCGGGCGGTGTCTCCACCGGTTCCAAGAGCGTGCTCACCATCAACATCAACCGCTGCATCCAGTACGAATGCCGCAACAATATCCCGCAATTCCAGTTCATCGAAGAGGTGATCGACCTGATGCACAAGGTGCAGATCGCCTACAACGAGAACCTCAAATATCTGCAATCCAAAGGCATGCTGCCGCTGTTCGACGCCGGCTACATCGCCATCAACCGCCAGTACCTCACCATCGGCGTGAACGGTCTGGTGGAGGCTGCCGAATTCCTCAGCATCCCGATTGACGACAACCCGCAATACCAAAGATTCGTGGAAGATATCCTCGGTCTGGTGGAGAAATACAACCACCAATACCGCTCCAAGGATCTGCTCTTCAACTGCGAGATGATTCCTGCCGAGAATGTGGGTGTGAAGCACGCCAAGTGGGACCGCGAGGACGGCTACCGTGTGCCGCGCGACTGCTACAATAGCTACTTCTACCGCGTGGAGGACGATTCCCTGAACCTAATCGACAAGTTCCGTCTGCATGGCGCTCGCTACATTGCGCACCTCACCGGCGGTTCCGCTCTGCACGCCAATCTGGAGGAGCACCTCTCACAGGCGCAATACCGCCAGCTGCTCCGCGTGGCCGCGCAAGAAGGCTGTAACTACTTCACCTTCAACATCCCGAACACCGTCTGCAACGACTGCGGTCACATCGACAAGCGCTACCTGCATGAGTGTCCGGAATGCCACAGCAAAAACGTCGACTACCTCACCCGCGTCATCGGCTACATGAAGCGCGTCAGCAGCTTCTCGCAAGCCCGCCAAGAGGAAGCCTCTCGCCGCCACTACGAAAAAGCATCGGTATCGTGCTGAAGTATTACAACTACGATATCGTCTTCCAAGAGATCCCCGACGAGGTGACCCTCGCGGTGAACATCACCAATTGTCCGCACCGCTGCGTGGGCTGCCACAGTCCGCACCTGCATTTGGACATCGGGGAGGCATTGAATGCGGAGACGTTAGACACGTTGTTGGCCAAATACGGGCGGCAAATCACCTGTGTATGCTTTATGGGGGGCGACCGTCTTCCGAAGGAAGTAGAGGCCCTGGCACGCCATTTACGGCAACACACAAAGCTGAAGGTGGCGTGGTATTCTGGTAACGCCACATTGCCCCAAAACGCCAAACTCTTCGACTACGTAAAGATCGGCGGCTACAAGCCCGAGCTTGGCGGCCTGAAATCGCGCACCACCAACCAACGCCTTTACCGCACCTCCGGCACCAAAACCGTGGACATCACGGAACGGTTTTGGCGGTAATGCATTTTTTTTTGTATTTATGCAATTGAAAAGATTTAGATTATGGAATGTACCATTATAGTACAAAAAAACGAAAACGGTTGGTACACTGGGCAGTGTGAACAGATCAGAAGCCATTTCTCAAGGAGCAACCCTTGAAGAATTGAAAGAAAACATGGAGGATGCCATCAAGATGGTGATTGAATCCAAAGCCTAATCAGTTCGATAATCCTCAAAAAACAACGAGCGACCCCAATTCCCCTTCTTTTAGAAGGGGTGCCCGAAGGGCGGGGTAGTGACGCAAGCAGATTGGCCACAGGCCATACTTGAGAAAACATATTCTACAAAAATAACCCCCACCCTTTCCGCAACAAAGCGTGCAGAATGCACGCAATCCCAACAACCCCATACTAAGCAACGCAGTTGCGCAGTGTGGGGCCGTGATGCAACGCGAGCCGCAGCGTGCCAGCGGCACGCCACCTCACCGCATTCACTGTTCCCACGCAAAGCCCCAACAACCACCATAAAAAAAAGCCCCGCTTTCGCGAGGCTTTTTTATGATTGGTTTGTAAGAATCAAATCTTAGTTAGGATAAGTAACAACCTTCGTAGAAGGAGTACAACCTGTCTTACCTGTATTCAAAGTAAACGTATAAGATCCTGAACTCAGTGTTTGCTGATAATTATACGTATACACATTGTTAGTACCAGTCCAATTCTGCGTAGAAGGAACTAAACCCTCATTAACATTCAAATTACTAGTATTAATAGTCACACCTTCAACATTAGCAAGAGTGGCAGTGAAAGTGACGCCATTGTCCGCAGGTGTAATCGTAGCATCTGTGATCTTCGGACATTGAAGAGCTTCTTGTTTCAAAGAATCAATTTCAGCCTGCATTTGACAAACAGTCTTGCCGTTGCATTCCTTCTGAGCCATATACTCATTGGTAAGATAAGAGTTCAGATAATCACCCAATTTACCAATCATGTAATTGTACACTTGAGAATTTTGGGTCTTCAAATAGTTATGAAGATCTTGGACATCTTGAACATCAACAACGGTCATGTAATACATAGCGACATTCTTCACAAGTTCCTTGTGAGCTTTGATGTAGTCGATGACGCTGTCGCGAACAGCATTGAAAATTTCATGGAAATTTTGGTTAGCGCGTGCAGCAGCCCACAATTCCTGAACTTCAGTTTTGCTAGTATTAGTAAGATAATACTCTAACACACCGTAAACAACTTCCTTGCCATTAGCTGACTCAAGATATGCAACTGTGAGATCTTTGATCTTCTCTTTCACATCCTCAGTAAGCGTATCGTATGCTTGCTCAACATCTGAAGGGGTAACCGTGCCGAGGAAGTAAATACCCAATTCTCTCACCAGCAGATCCTGGGTCTTGACATAGTCAACAATACGAGTCTTCAATTGATCGCTCACAGCTTGGTTAGCAAGCATAGCATCGAAGATGGAATCAACTGAAGAAGCTTGAGCGGAAGCGATATAATCGCAAATAGCCTTGGTGGTGATTTCCAACGGATCAACATTGGCTGACAAAGCGTAAGGAACAGGCATGACATCGTTCTCTACTACAGAAAGCACAGTGTTACCCTCTTTGAAAGTAGCTCTGATAACAGCATTGCTCCAATCAAGATTAGCAAGATTGTTATCAGCAGTAGCATTAGTGCCGATGACAAATGAAACCATACCATTACGGTTCGTTTGAACTCCAGTATGCGGTTCAGAGTAAGCAACCTCCGAATTAATGATAATGTCGATCGTGACGTCAATCGTACGATTCATCACTAAGTTGTTGTCGTGGTTTCTATCACGAACAACTGCCTGATAGTTGAACTTGGCTTGAGGCGCTTGAGCCATAAGGAAGCTCACAGATGCAACAAGCATCACTAAAAATGTTAAAATCTTTTTCATTGTTTTATTGTTTTTATTATTAATTATTATCGTTGTGATTTTATTTATATGAGTTCAAAATTAATTTTGTACAGAAGAAAATGGGAGTTGAACATCAGTACAACCAGAGATCATAGTGTTCGGAGTAACATTAAACGTACCACTAAGATAAGAGAATGATGTCGTATAATCGTAATCCAAGATGTAATTACCGTCGGCATCAAAAGCATCAGCTGAAATAGTTTCATTTACAGTGGTAAGAGGATTGTCTGAATCATCGTTATAAACACCAAAAGAAATAGAAATTTCAGAGGCAAAATTAAGATTCTCAACATGGAAAACAATGTAGTTGGATGATTGAGCTTCAAATGAAGCTGAAGGGCAGAGATCACCAACAGGAGGATTAATAGGCTCTGTACCCGGAATATCAACCTCTCTAGTACGTACATAATATCCTACATTACTATTTGAACAGGCGTTATAATCTGTTTTTAAATTGAAACGAAATATAATTTCATAACTAGTAGCATTTTGAGGGAAAGAGGTAGGAGCATCAACAGAGTAAGTTGTAGTTGTACCAGTTGTTGTAGTCAGCGTAAGAGGACTAGAACCAACTTGATCATTACCACCAGCATAAAAAATAATCCAAGCTTCTTGTCCTGTAAAAGCATCGGTATTATCAACATTTACAGCATAAGAATTATTACCCAACTGATAAACCTCTGATACATTAAACGGACAGTCAGATGTAGGGGTGGGAGTGGGTTGAGGTCTATTAATATAATATTGGTCCTCTTCGGCACAAGAAGCATAAGCTGGTTTTAACTTAAATGAGGCACCAAATTCAGCATTTGCGGGAATAACTGCAGAAAGAATAGAAACATTTTGGTTACTAGGCGAGGGATCAATTGCATAATTACAGTCTTCGGTAGCACCTACTAATGTAGTATACCAACAAGAAATTGTTTCGAAATAATCTGGATTATAATTTTCGATTTCAATCGTAGCAACATTATTATTGATATTAATTTGACCAACATGTAAATCACACTCAAATTCTTCTGAATCAAAAATAGTAATCAAGTTTGAAGTACATTGTTGTGTGCCGTTCATGACCGTAAGAGTGCAAACTAATGAAATAAGATCACCTTCAGAATAAGTTGCACTACCAGGATACTGCCATGTAATAGTATTATCGGCAAAGCTATTAATATTTGTCGAACCTGAAACAGTCGCAGTTCCATCAAGAGAATTTAAATCAACATAAGTAGCAATATAGGCAACTTGAGCTGACGTATTTTCATTGACACCTGTAATAGAAGCACTGAAAGAATAGTCAGCAGGACTAACTTGTGCTTGACCCACAGTTGCGCAACTGGTGCTAGGCTGGGGATTCGGATTCGGATTAGGTGTCGGATCATCTTTATGATAATCGTAAATCATGTCGAGGACACAACGCACGCTCATAGCGTCGGTGTTCACGTTGCGAGGTTCATGTTTCGGCTTGTCGCAGAAGTAATAGATCTGGAAATAGTCGGCATTGCAAGTGGAATCGGTAGCAACATACCAGAAGTCAGCCTCACTGTGGAAGCCTTCGAAACGAGTGGCCAGGCTGTCGAAATAACCAGCAGGCTCAGCCGTGAACTTGGTGAGATTGGTAATACCTTCAGGAACCACCCAATAACCGCCATTAGAACGAAGGTCGTTGGTGTATGACTTAAGGATCGTGTCAACTTCAGCAGCGGTGGGAAGGTGCCATCCGCAAGGACAGATACCGGTCACATAGTTGGAGTCGCACTTAGAATCTTTTGATGCATTCTCCCATGTGTAAAGCAGACCGAAAGTCGCAGGATCAAGTTCCGGAGTGACATCCGTAGAATAACTCTTGGTTACTACATCAATGCCACCACAAGTTGTCGTTGCACGCATGTTGGTCTTGGTCCAGCAAATATTATCGATGGCCACAACATCGTACGGATTGCCATTATAATCATCAATCGTGCAAGGACACACAAAGAGGTGGAGGACCATCAATCTGTCATAATTATAAATGGCAGCGTTAGTTCTCTGCAGCGTCAAGAATGTGTCGCGGGGACGGGTAGGATCAGCTGCAAATTCAGCTACAATAGCATCAATAGCAGCAGTTGAAAGGGTAAAATCACCGATTTTCAAACTGTCGCCACAGCCAACAACGGCCTCAACGGTGTCTGCGATGAGTTGAGCCTGTGCAAGACCCTCGGCCACTTCGTAAGGATTAGCAGCATTAAGGTCAATGTTGCCAAACATCTGTCCGAAGACTGCGTAGGTCTGATCGTTATTACCAGCACCTGTACCGGCACCTGGCACGAACCCACGCACTGTGTTGATCTGCGCAAAGGCAAAACCCGAGCAGAGCAACATAATCATCATAATCAGAAAATTCTTTTTCATATCTTTAATTTTTTACTTTTTCTAGAACTTAATTTTTTAGCAACACAACACGAGGGTTATTGAACAGTAACCGTTTTGGTCAGCACACAAGGTGCGGAATTGAAGATTGAGAAGCTGCAAGTCACGGTGTATGTACCAGCAGTGGTAGCATTATAGACAGCGTCTTCATCAACAGTATCATTATTAGCATTAGTCCACACGTATGTCGGAACAACGTTCACACCAAACTCGGAACCATATTTTGCCACAATTTGCTCAACAGAAGGTGAACTGGTTCCCAATTCGTCAATATAAGATTGCGTTGAGATAGCGATGTGGTTTGTAGCGGTGAGCGTAGCAGGATGAGTAGGACTGACGGGTTCAACATCCAACCAGATCTCACGAAGTTGGAAGGTAGCGTCCTCATAATCAGAATAATTATTGCCATCGGTAACAAAAGCACGCACTGTAATGTTTTTGCCGCACAAGTTCATCTTGATAGTATCGGAGAAGGTCAATCCGTCATTGTTATTTACGGTAGTGTTGTTCATGGTATCCCACGTTGCGCCTCCGTCAGTGCTATATGCAAAACCATGTTGCATAGCTGTTCCATAATAGTTGTTGGTCAGCTTTGCCGTCAAAGCAACACCATGGTTAGAGGCCAACTCAGCCACACTGGTACCGGTTTTTGTAAAGGAAGCGATTTCGGGTTTTTCGCAAGCATTGGTAACATTAAGAGTACATGTAACAGTGGTATAAGAACCGTAAGTGGTAACATCCATACACTTCTGTTTCATCACAGGTCTGAATTTAACGGTGCGATTCGTATAACCAGAAAGATTAACAGTAATAGAATTATTATCACCAGTAGTAAGCTGAGTAACAGGAACAGTTACGGAAGGATAATTAGTGCCGGGGAAGGTAAGTTCATACCAATAATCATCAGTATTGTTACTTAATGTCAGATCATTACTCGGATTTATGGGAGTCGTCACAGTCGGGAAAGACGAAATGTTGTTAGCACCGAAAGAGGGACAAGCTTTAAAACCATTCTCTTTGAGTTGTTCAATTTGAGCATTCAAATCACAAAGGGTGATGACTTCTTCTCCGCATTTAGCGCTCAGATAGTGGTTGCTAACAAGGTAGTCATTGAAGAGGGAGTCGAGAACAAATTTCATATACTCATACGTAGCATTGTTACTTGTTTTGAAAAGGGTGTGCATACCATTGACATCGTCAATATCCACATGTGTAACGATGTATTTGGCAGTATTCTTGATCCACTGTTTGTTTTTTGCAATATAATGGTTAACGCTGTCAACAATCATATAGACAATAGTATCGACATTATCATCACCGTTATGCATATTCATAGCGGCATTCCACAAATTATTGGCATCATTCACAGTAGCGTGTTCAAGATAGTATTTCACAACATCATAAACGGCTGCTTTATGTGTCTTGGTATAATCTGCAACCTTTTCAGCAATATAATCAATGTTGTGGTCTGCTTCAAGAGCATTGTATGCTGACTGCACATCGTCCACGGTCACCGTGTGAAGGAAATAGATGGCGAGATCTTTCACCATATCAGGGTTCTGCTTGAGAATGTTGACGACTCTGGTTTGAGCGGGAGCCATAAAACCGTCATTATTAGCTACGGCAGCGTCAAAGATTGAGTCTGCAGAAGTTGCTTTAGCCTTCTCTTCAATATACTTCACAATTCTGGGAGTTGTGATGTTGGAGTCTGTGAAGACGTTGTAGGCATACAGCACCGGATAGATATTCATGGTGGTGTCAATGCCGTAAGCAGCAATTTTAACACGGAACTGAGAGTTTGCCCAGTCGATTTTTTCGAGATTCGTAGAACCTGACTGGTTGTCCAAGATGATGGTAAGCATACCGTTCATATTGGTTTTCTCTGAAAAATTCTTGGTGTACACAGGATTTGTGACACCAGTGGTAATCACATTCACTGTACCTGACACCGTAGTGTTGTAAACCAGCTTATTGTTCTGATCTCGAACAATCATCTGGTAGTTCAGTCTTGGTTGTGGCGTTTGAGCCGTCAGGATGCTCGCTGTTGCCAGGAACATCACCAAAAGGGTTAAAATCTTTTTCATTGTACTTATTTTTTTTGTTATTACTATTATTTCTCAGTTTGTTTTTGCTCGCTAATATTACATATATACATTTATATCATTTAGTGCGAATGGTTCTCCCCCAAAGCAGAAATAGCGCAAAACGCACGGAAAAACGCAAACCCCGAAAAGGGCTTGTTTGTGCGTAATTGACTGCTACTTAGATACTTACTAAATATCATTCTACACTATTTTACACTATAATTCAAGTGGCAAATATATAAAAAATTTTAATAGATATCAACAATGTTAATTTTTTTGATTTTTTTTTGAGGCACTGTTGCGGTTTACGGGTTTACTCGTTTACGGGTTTACGAAATGCGCTTGCAAATGAAATTTACGATTGACGATTGACGGACGCGGTGGGTTTGTCTTTTCCTGATTTTGGTTGACAGTTTTTTGCTCTTTTCCTGATATTGTTGTCGTTTGCTATACTGGATATGTTGACATATTCCTGATACGACAAATTGTCGGGTCAGCTTTTTTGGTATCTCAAAACCACTACCTTTTCGCAAAAACGCACTCAAAATTCATATCATTTATGATAAATTCATGGTAAATTCTCGGTAATTCGTGTTTAAAAATGACCGTACGTTTCATACAGTCATCCTCGTCAACTTTTGCGCATTTTCGTGCTTGTTTTAGCACTTTTCATAAAACCAGTCCCTCGATTTTGGGGACTGGTTTTACCGTTTTCATCCCAACACATCTTCAAAATAGGGTAACGAATCGTTACCCCATTTCGCAAAAACACATACAAAAACGATCAAATCCGACACATTTCATTACCTTTTTTCGAGGATATTCACGGCCGTTTTCCGGCCGATTTTTCATCCGATTTTCATCTCAAATGTCATTTTTCGGCCTCGATTATAACGATTTTGTCACCAAAACAATCGAATTTAAACAAAAACACACTTGTTATTTCAGTGCATTTTTTCCCTGTGAACCACACAGATAGAGAATATCGCTTTGCAAACGCGATTTACGGTTTACGATTTACGGACGGTTTGTCTCGCGCCCGCATCTTGAATCTTATACACTGAAAACCAAGTAATTAAAACAAAAATAAGGGCTTCAAAAACCCTCTTTTCCGCAAGACCGTCAATCGTCAATCGTCAATTTCATTTGTAAGCCATTTTTGCGGCATTGCAACTGCTTATTAAAAAAAATTACGTTATTTTTAATTATTACCTTAATATTAATTATTATATATATTATATTTGCAAAAAACATATATGAAAATCACCAACATTTAAAATTGACGATTGACGATTGACAGACGCGTCGCACGCAAGCCCCGAAAATGGATTTTCCAACACTGATGTAACTCTGACTTAGGCCTGACTTTCCCCTGATTCAACCCCGAAAACCGTAAATCTCAAGTCTCAAGTCTTAAGTCTCAAATCTCCAATCAGTTAACCAAAAGTTATTTATATATAAAAAACTTTATTTGGTTGGAGACCACAACAATTGTATTTTTGCCATCGGAAATCTGCATGAGCGCTCGCGGCTTTCCAACCGTTCTTTGACGTATTGTAAACCTGTAAACCCCTAAACCTGTAAACCCGTAAACCCTCCTAAACCTGTAAACCCCTAAACCCTCCTATATCGCACTCACCAACCGCACCACAAACGCGGCCAGCCAGGCAACGGCGGTGGTGTAGAAGATGACGAAGAGCATCCACTTGCGGCCCGCCTCGCGACGGATGGCGGTGATGGCCGCCACACACGGGAAATAGAGCAAGATGAACAACATGAAGCCGTAAGCTACCCAAGGGGTGAAGACCGGCTTGCCGATGTCAGGTCCTGACGTCCAGGTGTGGGTGCGCAGACTGTTCTGCAACGCCGAACTGTGCTCGTCGGCCTCCGCATCACTGTGATAGAGTACCCCCATGGAGGCAACCACGATCTCCTTCGCGGCGAAACCGGTGATGATGGAGACGCCCATCTGCCAGTCGAAGCCCAGCGGACGGAACACCGGCGCAATGAACTTGCCGAAACGTCCGAGGTAGGAGTTCTCGATCTGACAGGCAGAGCGGTCGAGCTCCAACTGTGCCACCTGCGCATCTCGGTCGGCGGCACTCAACGTCTCATCGGCCTCCACCTGCTCGATCTGCGCGGTGAAAGCATCGATTTGCGGACTGTGCTGCGGGAAGTACTCCAGCGCCCAAATAATGACGGTGGCCACCAAGATCACCGTGCCCATCTTCTTGAGATACTGCACACTCTTGTCCCACATGTGGATCATGGCGTTGCGGAAGGTGGGGATGCGATAAGGCGGCAGCTCCATCACGAACTGGTCGCGCTCTTTCTGGAAGGCCACCTTCTTGACCACCAAAGAGGTGATGATCGACATGATAATGCCGAGCAGGTATATGGAAGTGAGCACCAAACCTTGATGTTTCACGAAGAACGCGGAGATAATGAGGGTATAGAGCGGCAACCGTGCCGAGCACGACATAAACGGAATGGTGATGATGGTCAGGATGCGGTCTTTGCGGTTCTCCAACGTTCGGGTGGCCATCACGGCGGGCACGCTGCAGCCGAAACCGATGATGTAGGGGATGAACGACTTGCCATGCAAGCCCATCCGGTGCATCAGCTTGTCCATGATGAATGCGGCACGCGCCATATATCCCGTATCTTCCAAGATGGAGATGAAGAAGAAGAGAATCAGGATGTTAGGCAGGAACGAACAGACGCCCCCTACCCCGGCGATGATGCCATCAACCAACAAATCTTTGACGATACCGTCTGGCAGCACACGGGTGGTGACGTTGCCAAGCCATCCGAAAAAGCTCTCCAACCACGCCTGCGGGTAGGCGCCTAAGGTGAAGGTCATCTGGAACATAAACCAGAGGAAGAAGATCAGAATTGGGAATCCCAACCATCTGTTGGTCAATATCTTGTCAGCGGAATAGGCCGGTTGTTTGCTTTTGTCTTTGCCCTGCGTGTAGGTTTCGAGAAGGGCGCCGCGCACGAAGCCGTACTTCGCGCCGGAAACGATGGTGGCGGCATCCTCATTGTAGCGTTTCTCGATGATGGCCCGCTGTTCGTCGGCCACCTTGCCCACACTGCCATCATCGTCGAATTTGCCCACCAGCTCTGAAATCACCTTGTCGCCGGCAAGCATTTCGATGGCCAGATAACGGGTGGAATAGGCACCTGAAAGGTCCAGATGCTCCTTCATTTCGCTCTTGATCAAGTCGATGGACCTCTCCAAATCCACACCATAGTTGACATGCACGTGCTTGGTGTGCTCTTCGAGGTTTTCGTAAACGTCCACCACGCGGGCCATCACTTCGTCGATGCCGGTGCCACGCGAGGAGACGGTGGGGATAATGGGAAAACCGAAAAGTTCGCTGAGGGTTTCGATGTCGAGGGTGTCGCCGTTGCGCTCCAGTTCGTCGTACATGTTGAGGGCCATCACCATCGGCACATTCATATCGATGAGCTGGGTGGTGAGGAAGAGGTTGCGCTCGAGGTTGGAGGCATCGGCAATGTTGAGCACAATGTCGGGGTGCTGCTCCATAATATACTGGCGCACATAGAGTTCCTCAGGTGTATATTCGGTAAGCGAGTAGGTACCGGGGAGGTCGGCAATCTCGATGGTGTAGTCGTTGTAGTGGTAATAGCCCACCTTGGCATCCACAGTGACGCCGCTGTAGTTACCCACTTTCTCCCGCATACCGGTGACGTGGTTGAAGAAAGAGGTCTTGCCGCAGTTGGGATTGCCCACGAGGGCGACGCGAATGCGCTTGCCGGCCTTGCCGAGGATGCGTTCAGTCTCCTCGGTGATGGTGCCATGGAAGAGGTAGTTATTAGCAATCTCCTCGGTGACGGGCACCACATCAACGCGGCGGGCCTCAATGCGGCGCAAAGAGACGTGTCCGCCCATGATTTCGTATTCGATGGGGTCGCGCAACGGGGCGTTGCGCACCACTTTGACCTTCTCGCCACGCACAAATCCCATCTCCATCAAACGGTGACGGAAACTTCCGTGACCCGTAATTCTCACTATCACACAATATTCGCCGGTTGGGACGTCGGCGAGGGTTTGCACTCTTTCTCTTTCGGTTTTATTTTCTTCGTTCATCGTTTCTATTATTTCCAGGGGTTGCGCTTCGCTTACCCCTGGCTACCAAACTCTTGCCCCTACGGGGCTGCTCAAGGAAAATATTTTAACGATGCAAAAGTGCACTTTTGTGAGAAACGGGGTATCCCCAAAAATGGGGATTTTTAAAAGAATACAGGAAGAATTACAATACCGTGATACTACCGGTGACCACGAACGGTTTTCCATTCATATCTTTGTAGCGGATGACGTAATTATAGACCGTGTTGACATGCACAGCGCCATTGTACTCGCCATACCACCGGAAAGATTTGTCGGTGGAGTAAAAGATTTGCTCGCCCCAACGGTTCATAATGCTGATTTCAAAATCATAAAGCATTGAATGAAGCAATTCGGGGATGGAGAAGTAATCATTAAGACCTTCGTTCTTCGTAGGGGTTATGGCGTTCGGGAGATAGAGATGCAAATCACAGCCTTGAACCACATACCATGCCGTGACACTACAATCACCCTGATAGGCCGTCACCGAATAGAGGCCAGGCATTGTCACTGTGATATTCGGAGAGGTTTCTAATGTACTCCACTCGTAATCAGGCATCTCCGTCACCACCATCAGCTCCATCATCATCCCGTCGCAGAAGTCCTCCGTCAGGGAGACGATCCGCGCCGCCGTGTCGACGACCGTCAGCTGCAGCGTGACCACGCTGTCGCAGCCCGCCGCGCTCTGAAGGTTCAGCACGCGCTCCAGCTCCCCTACCCCGACCGTCTCGTTCGGCGAGATGTGGAAGCCATTGTTGTTGTACCCGTCGCCCTCGCAGATCTCGTCCTCCAAGGTCTGCGCGTAGTTCGGGTGGACCGTCAGCTGCAGCACCACCGCGCTGTCGCAGTGCACGCCCGCATAGTGCTGCTCGAACGTGTACGGGCCCAGCTCCGCGATCTGCTCGGCCGCGATGTCGAAGCCGTCGCCCTGGTAGCCAGCGCCCTGGCACACATCCGCCGCGACGGTGTCCGACGTGCTCTGCCACACGCTCACCGACACCTCGTTGCTGTAGACCGTGCCGCAGCTCTGGCTAACCCACGCGCGGCGCAGGGCGAAGTTCCCCGCCGCGGGGCTCGGGTAGGTGTAGTTCTGCGCGTTCGCCGCGCCCGGGGCCGCCGCCCAGTCCGCGCCGTCCGCGGAGATCTGCCACTGGTACGCGCCGTTGTCGCCGCCCGAGGCCGCGGTGCCCGTGAACGTCTCTATCGCTGCGCCCTCGCACACATCCTGGTCGGACGCTATCGTGCCGGGCGTCAGAGGGCCGTTCAGCGTGTTCAGCGTCACCGACGCCGTAGCCGTGCAGCCGAGGTTGTCCGTCACCGTGAACGTGTACGCACCCGCCGGGCGGTTGCTGATCGAAGTCGCGGTGGAGACGCCCGTGCCGGAGGCGTTCGTCCATGAGTAGGACATCGGGCTCTGGCCGCCCGTCACCGTCGCCGTCGCCGCGCCCGTGGACTCCCCGTGGCACGTGATGTGGGTCACATTCCCGATGCTCGCGCCTATGTTGTCCACCGAAAGGTGGTAGGTCACCGTGCTGTCAGCCCCGTGGCTGGTCAGGAGCGTCGTGCTGTGGTAGCCCGCCGCCGCGTAGGTGTGGCCGTGCCAAGTGTACGGCAGCGACGACGCGCACACCGTCGTGTCCACCTGCGTGCTCACGTTGTGGTAGATGTACACCGTCTGCGTCACCACAGAGTCGCAGCCGTCCACCGTGCTGAGCGTGTAGGTCTGCTGAGACACCGCGGGAGACTGCACCGTGAAGGTCGTACCCGTGGGCGCGAAGTAGTACGGCAGCTGGTTCTCCACCAGCTCCAGCACGCCCGTGGTCGACGTCCCCTCCAGCAGGCTCAGCGTGCAGGTCACCACGCTGTCGCAGCCCTGGAAGTTGGTGAACGTCTGCACATACTGCCCCGAAGTGGTGTATTCCACCCCGTTCCACGTGAAGCTCACGCACACCGCCGTGTCGAACTCCGTGTGGGGCACGGCCAGGAAGGTGATGTTGACCGTGGTGTCGTAGCCGCAGCCCGCGGTGTCGTATACGGTGAACGTGTAGGCGATCGTCGTGTCGTGGGCGAGATTTGCCGGGGGATTGATCTGGAACAGGCTGTCCGACAGCGTGGTGACCCACGGGCCGTCGGCCGTGGAGTGGTCCAGCACGAACTCCACGTCCGGAAGCATCTCCGTGCTCAGCGCGAGCTCCCAGCCGAAGATGTAGCCGTTGTCGCCGCTCCAGCCGTCCAGCACCTCGATGGTCCACGTCCCGTTCAACGGGCAGCCCACCAGGCTGCCGAACGGGTCGTCGGGATGGTAGAACTGAGTGCCCGCAGCCACATTGGAAGAGTCCACAACGCCGTTGTGCACGTTCCCCGAACGGTAGATGTAGCCGTCGCCCGGGGCGTACGTGTAGCCCTGGGTGGTGTTGTTCGACCAGCAGTAGTTCCAACCCACGCCCGGCTCGTTGCCGAACGCGTTCGCGTCGCACACCATCACGTCGTAGTCGTAGGCCGCGCCCAGGTAGCTGCTCACCTGCGTGTTGCTGCCAGACTTCCATCCGCGCGACGAGGCCGGGATCTGAGAGTTGCAGTCCGACGTGCCCGACCCGCCGTACTTCAGCAGGTCAGCCTTCTGTCCGTTCGGGCAGGTGATGTTGATGTATATGTCGCCTATCCACGAGTGCTCCATGTTCAGACGCACGTAGTAGATGTCGTCCGCGCTCTGGATCGTCGCCCCCTCCCCGTACGCCGTGAAGGTCAGCGGGGACTGGTACGAGCAGCCGTACGGCTCGCAGTACACCCCGTCGGGCAGGTAGATCGTGTCAGCCATCGACAGCGTGGTCTCGCCGTGGCCCAGCACGACGTTGTCGTCGCTTTGGTGCCCCACCGTCAGCGTGTAGGAGCCGCCGGCGCACATCTCGGGGACCGTGACCGACAGGATCGGGTTCTCCAGCGTCTGCAGCTGATGGGCGGCCGTCGCCGCGCAGCCGTGAGCGCCGGTGACCGTCACCGTGTACGAGCCCTCCGCCGTGACGCCTATGGCCTGCGTCGTGTCGCCCGTGCTCCACAGATAGGAGGCCGCGGGGCCCGCAACCAAAGTGGCGGAGGAGTCCGTGCACAGCGTCGCCGGGCCTGTGATTTCCGCCGTGGGCAGCGGGTGGACCGTAAGGGTCAGGGTGATGACGCTGTCGCAGCCGTTCGCCGTCTGGAATGTCTTCATATATGTTCCGGACGACGTGAGCGTCTCGTTGAAGAAGTCATAGCTTTCGCCCTGGCACATCTCGTGCGAAACCGGGATGTTGTAGGACGGATAGACCGTAAGGGTCAGGGTGACGACGCTGTCGCAGCCGTGCACCGTCTGCAGCGTGTCCGTGTAGACACCCGGTTCCGTGAGCGTCTCGCCGAGGAAAACGTAGCTTTCGCCCTGGCACATCCCGACATCAACCGAGGTGAAGTAGGTCGGGAACACCGCCACGGTCAGCACCACCGTGCTGTCCGCGCCCGTGGAGGCCGGCGTCGTGATGCTCTGCGTGCCCGATTCCCCGAACACCGCCCCGTGCCATGCGAGCGGCAATGCCGACGCGCAGACCGCGGTGTCCATGCTCTGCGTGATGTTCGGATGGATGACCACCGTCAGGGTCACCACCGAATCGCAGCCCTGCACGGTGGAGAGCGTGCAGGTCTGCTGCGACACCGCGGGAGAATCCATCGTATAGGTCGTTCCCGTGGGCGCGAAGTAATACGGCAGCTGGTTCTCCACCAGCTCCAGTGTGTCGGCAGTCTCCACACCTTCCATGATGGTCAGGTTGCAGGTCACCACGCTGTCGCAGCCCTGTGCGCTCGTGAACGTCTGCACATACTGGCCCGAAGTGGTGTACTCCACCCCGTTCCACGTGAAGCTCACACACACCGCCGTGTCGAACTCCGTGTGGGGAGCGGCGAAGAAGGTTAGGTTAACGGTGGTGTCATAGCCGCAGCCTGTGGTGTCGTAAACAGTGAATGTGTAGGCGATCGTCGTGTCGTGGGCGAGATCTGCCGGAGGATTGATCTGGAACAACGAATCCGACAGCGTGGTGACCCACGGGCCGTCGGCGGTGGAATGATCAAGCACAAACTCCACGTCCGGAAGCATCTCCGTGCTCAACGCGAGCTCCCAGCCGAAGATGTAGCCGTTGTCGCCGCTCCAGCCGTCCAGCACCTCGATGGTCCACGTTCCGTTCAACGGACAACCGATCAGGTTGCTGAACGGGTCGTCGGGATGGTAGAACTGCGTGCCCGCAGCCACATTGGAAGAGTCCACGATACCGCTGCTTGCATTCCCCGAACGGTAGATGTAGCCGTCTCCCGGGGCGTACGTGTAGCCCTGCGTGGTGTTGTTCGACCAGCAGTAGTTCCAACCCACGCCCGGCTCGTTGCCGAACGCCGCCTCGTCGCAAGTCGGAACATCATAGTCGTAGGCAGCTCCGAGATAACTGCTCACCTGTATGTTGCTGCCCGACTTCCACCCGCGCGACGAGAATGGAATCTGCGCATTACAGTCGGAGGTACCGGAGCCGCCGTATTTCAGCAGGTCCGCCTTTTGACCGTTCGGGCAGGTGATATTGATGTAGATGTCGCCTATCCATGAATGCTCCATATTCAGCAGCACGTAGTAAATATCATCGGCACTTTGGATTACATCTCCGTCGGCATACGCCGTAAACGTCAGCGGAGACTGGTAGGAGCAGCCATAGGGATCGCAGTAGACACCGTCAGGCAGGTAGATGGTATCCGCCATTGAGAGCGTGGTCTCGCCGTGGCCCAGCACGATGTTGTCATCGCCCTGGTGGCCCACCGACACCGTATAGGAGCCGCCGGCGCACATATCGGGGATGGTAACCGACAGAATCGGATTCTCTTGATTCTGCAACAGGTGGGTGGCCGTCGACGAGCAACCATACTGGTTGGAGACGGTAAGCGAGTAAGTTCCTGCTTCCGAAATGGTTATATCGCGTGTAGTCGCCCCTGTGTTCCAAAGATAATAGGCCGCACTGTCAGCGGTAAGCACTACCACAGAATCTGTGCAAAGTGTCGAAAGCCCCGAAATCGCCGCTATCGGAGTGGGATGCACCTCAAGATGCATCACCACAATACTGTCTGCACCATTTTGAGCTGTGAACACAGCATTTTGCGTGGCGGTTTCTTCAAACGTCAACCCGTTCCAAACAATCGGCAATTGGTTTTCACAGACGGTGGAGTCCATCATGGTGGTGACATTGTAATGAACCGTCAGGAGCAAAGTGATTATACTGTCACACCCCCCGGCATTGGTCAGGGTCTGCGTGTAAGTACCCGGCTGTGTAAGCGTATCACCGTTGAAAATGTAAGGAAGATCATTCTCCAAAATGACAACGTCAAGAGTGCTATCAGACGTGTAATTCACCGTCAGATAGAGTGTCACAACGGAATCACATCCCACAACATTGGTCAGCATCCTGGTATACTCTCCCGATTGGGTGTAGGTTTCATCACCCCAATTATATGAGTCGCAAACAGATTCGGAAAAACTGACTGAATGGCGAGGCAAAACAGTGACCTCAGCACTGTCAACATCGCTGTAGCCTACTGTTGAGGAGGCCGTGACAGTGTAAACAGTACTCTCTTGGGGTGCCACGGTGATGGAGGCAGTAGTTTGTCCAGTACTCCAAAGATAGCTTGGTCCGTAACTGAAAGTACGAACAGCGCGAACATGGCACAAACTGGATTTATCAGCAGGATTGAAATGTCCGTGATAGGAATTATGACCGAAGTCAACCTGCCACGCCGCCGTTTCATTCTGCTCCGCACTACACCAGTACCAATCAAGGGACATTCTCGTACCGTTGGCATTCTCAAGGACGTTGACAAGCCGAGGCATAATAGCATGAAGCATACGGAGTTGCGCAGGGGATGGCAGATACCAGCCGTGAGCAAAATCCACTACACCGGCGGCGTATGCGCTGCTATTTTGGTAATTGCGAATAAGCTGCGTATTTGTGTAGCCCGATGTGTCGTATAACAACATCTGATAATGGCTGACATTTTGGTTCGCCAAATCGGGAACATCCGAAGCATCGCCCCACGCACAGCTTTCGGAGGCGTCATTCAGAGCCACAGCCCAGCCTCCAGTGCCGTCGGGAAAGAGGTAGAACACTACACCCTGACTACCATCAGGAGCGGTATAGATATCGCCAACATGGTAACTTTGAGCCGTCAGGCATCCCAAACTGCTCAATATCATCATCAATAATATGCAAATTCTCTTCATATTTCCCCTCCTTCTTAAAAATTACGAATACTGCGGACTCGAAGATGGCTATTCGTTTCACCGTAATAATATTCGTAATCATACATCTTGTCCATGTAGTCAACTCGTCCGTTACTGGCTACATACCACGCAAACCAAGGACTTTCTTCCGCAGATTGTGTGGAACTCCAATAATTCCATACCGTATTCATAGGGAACGGTGTGCCATTGATCAACTGCAACGATGGGTTTAGTATGACCATCTCCGAAAACAGGACATCCAACTGTCCAACTCCGGGCAGGTACCACCCATTTGGGAAATCCACTGTGTGAGCTGCCGGATAGCTAGTAGAATCACCCGCCGCCCAAATATACTGTGTGTTGGCATAACCGTCAAAATCGGGCATATCCCCTGAAATCCAAAAATTATCATGATGACTCACTCCAGGCACGTCGTCGCTATGATGAGAACACCACCTCACCTGCTCGCTCTGGTCATTCGGATGCACCGCCCAACCGTGAGCGCCAGTACTGTCCACAAAGAACACCACCCCCAAAGCAGTTTTGCCCGATGCGAGGAAATTCGCCGGCTTCTCAGTGGTGCCATCAGTGCAGAGAATGTCCCCGATTGCAATAAGCGGCAACACCACAATAGAATCTGCCACGGCCGAAAGCGTAATACTGTCCCCAGCACAAACGGTGTCGCCGGTAACCGTCAGGGAGAGTTCAAGGGCTGGCACAACGGTCAACGCCAAAGTAATCACACTGTCGCACCCTGCTGTATTCGTTAAATGTTGGACATATTTTCCAGATTGGTAATAGGATTCTCCATTCAACGTATAGGGCAAACTATCTTCGAGAATCACCTTCGACAAGGTAGCGTAGGAAGGATTTCCCACAACACGAATGTAGATGGAATCCGCAAACGACACAAAACAACTCGACGTATCTACGCCATCGATATAATAGAGTCCGTTCAGACTGCTGTCGGCATTGGAAAAAACAAAGGGCGGGTTGGTGAGTTGCTGGCCATTCGGACAAGTAAGCACCACATTGCTGACATTGGGTGCCAAATAGTCGAATACGATATCACCACCGTTGCAGAACAAAGAATCCATGTCGAAATAGATGTACGAAGCGCTGTTATAGTCGCTGAAAAAGCCATACGAACAATCCCCACCCGGGGTTCCGTCCATGACACCCAAATGGAAACGGCCAGCCTCGTTCTGAATCGTCATCATTCCTCCCTCGGGCACGTATGCGCTGACATCTTTCACACAATAAGACAACGATGATTCGCCTGGAACAAGAGAGAAATCTGCTGCTGTAATCACATTGGGATTTCCATTTAACAGGAAATCAGACACATAATCTGTACCAACCAACAGCGTGATGATAGCCGTTGAGGAGCTGGGACGCAAATGCGCCACCTTGTGTGATCCGGTGCACTCAATCTGAGGCAACACCGTTCCGCCTAACTCACAACCGATGGCGGTCATCTGGAACACAATCACGGGGTTGTCGGCCTCAATCAAATTGACCACACTGCTGGACGGCAGCTCATACGTCAACCATTGGCCAATGTCCAACACCTGCTGTTGCACACCGTTAATGGAAACATGTGTTTGATTATCAATAGGATAAATAAAGATACGCTCATAACTGGAATTGTTGCGCAAAGCCACATACCGAGTTCCGGCCATGGGAATGGGCACCAGCTGATCGCCGATAAGATCGAAACACCCCGAAGCATAAACACTGTCATCGGTAGTGTTGACCGCGATAGGTTTGTTCGAGTGAATGTAGGTGTTGTGCAGATGGGCCAACCCGCTGGTTCCATCAGCGCGGATGGAGTAGCTTTGTCCCCTCTGGAGAACGATCGTGACGGTGCTGTCGGCAGCTATGCCACCGCGCAAAGCCACGGGAGCGGTGATCTGCACCACGGTATTATCCTCTGTTGCAATCAATTCAATACTGCTGGTGGAAGAGCTGTAGTTGTTGTTGAGCCAGTTCTGCATCGGTACTAAAAAGTCTGTGCCCAGAGCGTTCTTGCCCTTGAGCGTATACATCTCGCTGTTGTTGCCCACGCTCTCGTAATAGCACGACACAGGGGTGGTGGAGGTGATATAGACGCCTCTGTTAACCACGGTGTTGTTGGGTTTGGTCTCCATGATGTCCACCATGCTGGAGACATCGTAGATGAAAAAGCTGTCGGCTGCGATAGTGAACGTAACGGGCGTAAAACCACTGTTGGCAGGCTGCATAAAGGTAACCGTGGAGGGCTCTTCATACGTGGTGAAACAGAACCGTATGGGAACCTGCTGGTGGGATGCCTCCAAGTCTGGTGGTGCAAACCAAAATACCGTGTCGGTCTGTGCCCTCGCCGCTATCACGAACAAAGAGAAAATGACCAGTGTATATTTTATTTTTGCCATAAAAATATTTTTTCTGTCAGTTATATTGCCAGTCAAATTATCACTCCCTCATTAAAGAATGGTGATCACTCCTTTATAGACATGGGATTTGCCGTTGGCATCCAAACAATGTATCACGTAGGTATAAACTTCGTCATAATTGATTTTGCCCTTGTACTCTCCGTTCCAGCGGAAACCCTTGTCAGTACTGTAAAACACCTGCTCGCCCCAACGGTTGAAAATACGGATTTCAAAGTCATTTATGGACTGCTGAACCTGTTCGGGGATGTAGAATTCCTCGTTCAGGCCGTCACTTCTCGAAGGTGTGATGGTATTGGGGAGAATCATCTTGAACTGACATTGATCAATATGATACCCAGCCGATACCGTGCAATTGCCCAGGGTGGCGGTCACAGCGTAAAGTCCCGGTTCATGTACAGTGATGTTCGGGGATTGCTCGCCTGTGCTCCATAAATAATCGGAGAAGGTAGTGAGCACCTGCAATTCCGCATACACCTCCTGACAGAAATCTTCGGTCAAAGAGATAATACGGAGATTCGTGTCAACCAAACGCAATTGAAGCTGAATAGCGCTGTCGCATCCCTGCGGAGTCTGAACGTACCGTATCCGCACAAGTGTGTCCACGCCTACGGTTTCTGGCTTGGGAATCACAAACCCGTTGGCAAAATAGCCCGCACCCTCGCAAACGTTGTCCTCAATTATGGTAACCGGCATTTCATGGAAATTCAAGGTGACCAATGTATCCAACCGACATCCGTTCGCATCATAGAGGCTGATGTAATACTCAACAGCCGTGTCGTGATCAAGCATTGAAGGAGATTCGATGGTGAACAGAGAGTCGTTGATGAAATTCACCCACGGGCCGATAACCGATTCATACGCAAAAGGAACGGTAATCACCTCGCCGGAGCAGATTTCCAACTCTCCGCAGATTTGAGGGACGCAAGGCACCCCAATCTCGATATGAATGGTGTCGTTGACCCAAGGACCTTCGTCACTGCAATTGAAACGCCTCTTGGCACGCAGGATGTAACAACCCGTATCCGCAGCCGTGACATTCGTGACAACGAAAGGCTCTTGGGACAAGATCTCTCCAGAAGGGGTGATAATATGGATAGAGTCCACATTCTGCGCCACATACTGGAAATGGATGTCATCATGCATACAGAAAAAATTGCTCATGTCAAATGCAGGCGGCGGGGTGCTCTCGAAACTGTGTTCCTCAAAAAAGACGCCAGATGCTAACTGATCATCTCCCGCATGACAAATCGAAAGCGTCATGTGATAATCAGTGCATGGCTGTATGTTGCCGCCGGCTGTCAGCATGGTCGTGTATCCATCGAACTGCACTCCATTGACGTAGGAGTTGTGGATGAAATACTGTGAATAGGAGGGATCCGTGCCCGGTCCGGGACTGTCGTTATCGTGATACCCGTGGTTGACGTTATTGATAGCGACCGGTATTCCTTGGGGATTGCTCGGGGAGATCGATCCCGGGATAATCGCCACATTGACAGTCGTCTGAACCAAAGTCACCGGATCAGGGCCTATCAGGAAAAAGGCGAAAATGTCATTGAACTGGCTGTGCACAAACTCGCAATACTCTTCGGAAGCAAAGACATAGCGGAACGCAAACGTGTCGGCACCGGTCCGGAAATCGAATTCCAGGGACGCGCAATTATACAGTTGTTCACTGGACAACGGTTGCAGGAGGGCTTCAACGTAGGGCACCACCCCGTCGCTAAGACTCGCAGCGGCGTTATCGTTTGGACCGGCTGCCACAGATACATTGTCCGTGGTCATGACCAACCCTGAGGCTATTGGGAACTGCGTAAAATTGTTACGATTGAAGACCCCGATCTGGCTAGAAGCCACATTTCCCGGCAAACCATTGAAAGTACCGTTGGTAATGGTCACACCCTCACCAACAAAATACTGATGAAGGATAGAATCCACATGGACACCCATCAGCGACTCAACAGTTAGGTTCTGATTCTGTGCAAACAGACCACCAGAGACGCCCGACAATATCAGGACTATTATCACCCAGTTTTTCATAACACTAAGAAGACAAAAAGGCAAAGTATGTTCTCGGCAAAGATACAAATTTTTAATACAAACACATCTAAAACTTAAAAGCAAAAAAAATGTATTTTCGCGCGCTAAAATTTTTATGGAAAAAAGTCTCAAAATCGGAATAGATATAGGCTCCACCACAGTGAAAGTGGTGGTACTGAACACTGACAATCAGACTGTCTACACAGACTATCGACGACACAACATGAACGTTCGGGAGACCGTTCAGCGCGTTCTCCTGCCATTAACCGAGCAATTCTCCGACAGCGAAATCCGCGTCGCCATCACCGGATCGGTGGGTATGGGCTACGCCGATTTGTGGGGATTCCCCTTCGTGCAGGAGGTAATCTCAGCTGCCACGCTCGTCAAGGAGTCGTTTCCGGAAACCCGCACCTTCATCGACATCGGAGGCGAGGACAGCAAGATGATCTTCTTCGACCAGCACCGCATGCCCGACATCCGCATGAACGGCAACTGCGCAGGCGGCACCGGTGCCTTCATCGACCAGACCGCCAGTCTGCTGAATGTGGAGACTTCCGAACTCAACTCCCTTGCCGAGCAGGCCCAACGCATCTACCCTATCGCCTCCCGCTGCGGCGTCTTCTCCAAAACCGACATCCAGAACCTGCTGGCCCGCAACGTCAGCAAGGCCGATGTGGCCCTCTCCGTCTTCCACGCCGTCTGCCTGCAGGTGCTCGGCACCCTCTCGCGCGGCGTCGATGTGCAGGCGCCCGTCTTCTTCTGCGGCGGTCCCTTCGCCTTTCTGCCAAAACTGAAAAAGGTCTTCCTCGAAAACCTGCAACTCACTGACAACGATTGCATTGCCGTGCCTGACGCCCGCGTGGTGCCCGCCCACGGCGCCGCCCTCATGGCCCGCACCGCCTGCCCCGAGCCCATCACGCTCACCCATTTCATAGAGACCATCCAAAACCAGTCCATGGGCGACGAAGCCCGCCTTCTCGCCAACCGTCTGGATCCCCTGTTCACGGACAAACAGCATTTCGAGAAATGGAAAGCCGAAAAACAGAACTTCTTCGTCGACCGCGTGGAGTGGGACAACCTGAAAAGCAACGAGGTCTACATCGGTGTCGATTCCGGTTCCACCACCACGAAACTGGTGGTTTTGGATGCCGACGGACGGCTGCTTTTCTCGGACTACAGCTCCAACAACGGCAATAGCTTCGAGGCGTTCCACAGCGCTTTGAAACGGTTCGCGCAAGCGTGCAAAGAGCACGATTTCGAACCCAATATCCTCAACAGCGCCGTCACTGGATACGGTGAAAATTTGTTAAAAACGGCCTTCGGACTGCATCACGGCGTAGTGGAGACGATGGCGCACTACTTGGGCGCCCGCCGCGTGTCGCCCGAGGTCTCCTTCATCCTTGACATCGGCGGTCAGGACATGAAGGCCATCTTCGTTGAAAACCAAGCGATTAGAAGACTCGAAATCAACGAAGCCTGCTCCTCTGGCTGCGGCTCTTTCATCGAGACATTCGCCAAGATGATGGGCTACACGGTAGCCGACTTCGCCCGCATCGCCTGCGAAGCGAGGCACCCCTACGATCTGGGCACCCGCTGCACCGTCTTCATGAACTCCAAAGTGAAACAGGCCATGCGTGAAGGCACCTCAGCGGAGGACATCTCTGCCGGATTCGCCTACTCCGTCATCAAGAACTGCCTGTTTAAAGTGTTAAAATTACGAAAAATCGAGGAGCTCGGTGACCATTTGGTGGTGCAAGGCGGCACTTTCAAGAACCTCGCCGTGGTACGCGCTTTGGAGGTGCTCACCGGCAAGGATGTCCGCTTTGCCGACATTCCCGAACTGATGGGTGCCTACGGTTGCGCCCTCTTCGCCCGTGAACAGGAGGTCACCAACGTGCTGACCCTGGAGGATCTACTCTCTATCCAGCAATTCGAGAACAAACAGCAGATTTGTCCGGGCTGCCCCAACCACTGCACCGTGCTGGAGTACCACTTCTCCAACGGGCAGACCTTCTACTCCGGCAACAACTGCGAAAAGATATACACCAACCATACGGAAGTCCAGAAAAAAGGCTTCAACCAGCACCACCGACGACTGAAAATGCTCTTCCGGCGCCCCATGCTGAACGATGCGGGCGGCAAACCGGTCATCGGCATTCCGCGCTCGCTCGGCATGTTCGAGCTCTACCCCTTCTGGCACGCGCTCTTCCGCACCTGCGGCATCCGCACGGTGCTGTCCAGTCCCTCCACGGTGAAACAGTACGAAAAGGGCATCCACACCGTGATGTCCGAGAACATCTGCTTCCCCGCCAAACTGATGCACGGGCACATCTACGACCTTGCCCGTCAGAAGGTTGACCGCATCTTCTACCCATTCATCGTCATGGAGGCGCCCGCCGACAGCCAAGCCCGCAACAGCTACAACTGTCCCATCGTGGCCGGCTACTCCGAGGTGGTGCGCAATGCCATCGATACGGAAGAGCGATTCGGCATCCCCACCGATGCACCCATCATCTCCATGAACAACGAGAAGTTCCTGCGCGAGGGCTGCCGTAAATATCTGAAAACCTTAGGCATAGACAAAAAAACGGCGGACAAGGCCATCCGATCGGCCATCACCGCCCAACAAGAATACCTGGAAGAGCTCCACACCGAAGCGACCGAAATCGTGGCGAAAGCCAAGAAAGAGGGCCGTATGGTTGTCGTGCTCGCAGGTCGTCCCTACCACTCTGACCCGCTCATCCAGCACAAAATCTCCGACTGCATTGCCGATATGGGCATCGATGTGGTGACGGAGTTCATTGCCGGTGACGAAGACACCAGCGTCTATCGCGAACTGATGGCGGTGACCCAATGGACCTACCCGAACCGCATCTTCAAGGCGGCACACTACGTGGCCAACAGTCCCGACAATGTGCACTTTATGATGATTACCTCCTTCGGCTGCGGTCCGGATTCCTTCATCATCGACGAAACCCACGACATTCTCGACCGCAAGGGCAAGAGTTTCACGCTGCTGAAGGTGGATGATGTCAACAATATCGGCTCGCTGCACCTGCGCGTGCGCTCGATGGTGGAGAGCCTCAAGTTCAGCCACCAGCAGAAGGTCAACAAACCCTTCATTACCACTCCTGTCTTCACGGAAGCCGACCGCCGCAGAACCATTCTCGCACCCTATTTCGCTGGCGGTTACTCGGAATTTGTCCCGACTGCCTTCAAAATGGCCGGCTACAACATGATCAACCTGCCGCTCGGCGACAAAGAGTGCGTAGAACTTGGTCTGCAATACGCCAACAACGAAGTCTGCTACCCCGCCACTGTCGTGGTCGGCAGCTTGCTGAAGGCATTGCGCAGCGGAAAATATCCCTTGGACGACACAGCGGTCATCATCACCCAGACGGGCGGACAGTGCCGCGCCACCAATTACATCATGCTGATTAAGAAAGCGTTAGTGGCTGCCGGCTTCGAAAACGTGCCTGTATTGGCTTTGGCATTCGGCAGCACTTTGGCGAACGAACAACCCGGATTCCACTTCAACGCCAAGGAGATGGCGTTGCCCGCCGTGTGCGGCATGCTCTACGCCGACTGTCTGTCGCGCATCTACTACGCATCCCGCCCGCGCGAGAAACAGCCTGGACTGGCCAAAGCGTTACACCAGAAATACATCGACAAGGCGCTCCCACTCCTCGAAAACCGCGACTACCGCGGCCTGAAACGGATGATAAAGGAGGCTGCTGCAGAGTTCACCGCCAACATCGACACCACGAAAAAGCTTCCACGCGTAGGTGTTGTAGGTGAAATCTACATCAAATACAACTCTTTCGGGCATCTGAACGTCCTCGACTGGCTCGCCGACCAAGGTGTAGAGGTCGTGGCGCCCTCCATCTACAACTTCTTCGCCAACAACTTTGTGAACCGCCATATCAACAAAGAGAACCACCTCAAACCTGTGGACAAACCGCTCTTCGTGACGGATGTGGTCTACAAAATCCTCTTCCGCTACGCCAAGTCCTACGACGAGGCCTGCAAAGAGTTCCCGTTCTACCGCCCGTTCGCAGACATGTTCCACGAGGCGAAACTGGCTTCCCGCGTCATCAGCATGGCGGCCAACTTCGGGGAAGGGTGGCTCATCCCTGCCGAAATGTCCTCTCTGGCGGAAGAGGGCATCCATAACATCATCAGCCTGCAGCCGTTCGCCTGCATCTCCAACCACATCATCTCCAAAGGCATTGAGAAGAAGATGCGAAAACTCTACCCCGAGCTGAACATCCTCTTCCTCGACTTCGACGGAGGCACCTCCGAAGCGAACGTCTTCAACCGGCTGCACTTCCTCATCGAAAATGAATAACCCGATGTAGGGCTGTCACAATGTGGCAGCCCTACATAAAAAAAGGGAAACCATTCCGATTCCCCTTAATTCTCAATTTTCAATTTTCAATTCTCAATTATCTATCGTACAACCGTAATCGATCCGTTGAACGTAATGGTCTTCGCCTTTCCTTTATACTGGAAGGAGTAGTAATACACTCCATCAGGAAGACCTGCACCGTCGAAGTATTGGCTACCAGGATAGATGGTGCCGTCCTTGGCGTAGGTGTCGTAGTTCTTCGCGTCATACACCTTCTTGCCCCAGCGGTCGAAGATCTGCAGGCGGTTGTTGCGGTAGCCATCCGGATCCTCGGCATTCACGTTCGTGTTCAGGTTCTCGATCGCCCACACGTCGTTGATACCGTCGCCGTTAGGCGTGATCACGTTCGGGAAGACCAGATCCTGCTCGATAACCACCAGGTGGGTGATTTCGCTGCTACAACCCGAGTTGCTCTCCACATGCAGGGTCACGTTGTAGTCGCCCCATGAGGTGTAGATATGCGGGTCGGAGAAGTTCGTGGAATCGATGGTGCCGTCGCCGAAATCCCAGTAGAAACTGCCCTGGCCGCCGGTCACCATGCTCTGGTCGGCATAGTTGATGAAGTTCACCAGACCCCCGTTCTCACTCAGCATGGAGATGGCCGGATCCGCTTCGAACTCTGCAATGGGCTGGGCGTTCACCACGATAGCGTTGTACATCGCTATGGAGTCTCGACAACCATCGGGGGTGGTCACCTTCATGATGATGGAGTATGTGCCAGGTTCGTTGAACTGAAACACCGGGGAGGTCTGCAAAGAGCTGTAGGCCACACGCTGGCTGCCGTCAGGCATGTATTCGATGATATACCACTCATACTGTCCGTCAGCAGGCGTGGAGTTGTTCTGCAACCGCACGTTCAGCGGAGCACAGCCCATCAGACCGGCGGTGTCGAACTGCAGCACCGGACGCTCGAAGACATCGATGTTGATGGTATCCGAGCCCTCGCAAGCCAAGCCTGTAGAATCGCTCGTGGTGATGATATGTACGTAATACTGTCCGGCGGTGAGCACCTCGATGGAGTCGGTGGTGTCGCCCGTGTTCCAGTAATACTGCGTGGTTTGACCCTGCGCGCCAGCTTGTGCATAGTTGGCGGCCAACACGGTGATATCGCCGTAGCAGATGTTGTAGTCAGGACCGAGATTCGGCTCTGGGTGTCCAACCACTTCCATGTGGTTCACGGTGTCATAGATACAACCGAGCTCATCCTGCACATAAATGGTATATTCAAGTTGACCGGCTTGGTCGGGCATCACTGTAGGACCATTAGCACCAGGGCCGACCACCCACGCGCTATCCACGAGCACGTCATACGACCAGTCTTGCGGCAGCAATGCCGGGTCAAGAGCGATTTCCCAACCGCACAAGTAACCGTTGTCAATGGAGTAACCGTCCATCACCTCAATGCTCCAAGTGCCGTTCATCGGACAGCCGATCAGGTTGGCGAAGGAGCCATCCGGGTGATAGACATTGGTCATCTGAGCTGTGTTGGTGGAGTCGCAACGTCCATTTGTCACTGAAGAGTTGGCATAGACGTAGCTTCCTGACGCATACTGATAACCTTGGTTGGTAGCATTCGACCAGCAGTAGTTCCAACATTGTCCCATCGGTGTAGGTGCGCAACCGCCACCCGTATCATCATTCGCATTCCCCAAGAAAGCGCCCGCGGATCCTGACCCGGTCCATCCCCATTCGGATGCCGGAATCTGACCGGAACAACTGGAGGAACCGCCACTATATTTCTTCAGAATGGAAACATATTGCTGATTCGGGCAGGTCAGTTTAATCCAAATATCGCCGATGAAAGAGTGCTCGATATTGATTCTGACAAACAAGATATCGTTAGCCGACTGAATCGTGGCAGCAGGAGAAAAGCTGGTAAATGTGACAGGGGAAACGTATGAGCAATACTGGAGCTGGCCCGGCATAGAGTTACCATCAAGACAAGGTTGTCCATCGGGCAAGAAGATGGTATCGGACACGGAAAGGCTCGTCAGCTGTTCGCTACCCACAGAGTCGACCTGCAAGGCTGAGAGGAAGTCATAACCTACAGTCAATTCCACCTCGGTACCGGCACAGACAGCCGGGAAGTCCAAGACATCACGAATCGGGTTGGACGAGGTACGCACACGGAAAGTATACGGGATGTAAGACTCGCAACCTGCACTGTCAGAAATGCTGATGGCAACATCGTAACCGCGACCTTCAGGGAAAAGATAGTCGATGGCATAACCACCCAACGTATCAATCTCCTCCCAACTCATATCCCAATGGAAGGTGCAGGTGGCATCATCCTGATGGTAGCTGTAGTCGTTGTCCAAATACTCGCCATGCGCCACCAAATGGATGGTGTCGTAAGGACAGACATCCAGATAGAGGTAACCGTCATCCTCCAAGTGCGGGAACTTGTTGCTCAACACTGAATCAAGTGTCACGTTGATGCGCTGACAAGGACGCACACAGTCGGTGGTGAGAGCAAAACCGGAACCCTCGTCCTGGCCATCCGTCTTGAAACGAATGGTCAGACAACCCGAAGTGTTGTATACCGTGGCGGCATACGACAACGTAGGCGAAGTGATGGAGTCGGTAATGCAGTTCGTCAAAGCGACCAACAGAGGATCGTTGATGGACTGACCATCGTAGATGAACAGCGTGTCTGAACAATCCACATCAAACGATGCCAAATTCAGATTCACTCGCACAGAGTGATTGTTGGGATCGCTGGAGCAGATGGTGACAAAGTTGTCTATATTTGGACCATAGTCCCCGTTCAGCCCGCCGTTGTCATATATCGACACCGAACAACCAGTCACGGAGGTCTGCGGCGTCGCACCCAAATTAATAACCTGGGCTTGCATTGACAAAAGGCCACACATCAAAACCAACAGAACTAATATTTTTTTCATTATTCTAAATTTTAATCATTAACTTATCATGTCAGACCACCAATTTACTAATTGAATCGGCTATCGTACAACCGTAATCGATCCGTTGAACGTAATGGTCTTCGCCTTTCCTTTATACTGGAAGGAGTAGTAATACACTCCATCAGGAAGACCTGCACCGTCGAAGTATTGGCTACCAGGATAGATGGTGCCGTCCTTGGCGTAGGTGTCGTAGTTCTTCGCGTCATACACCTTCTTGCCCCAGCGGTCGAAGATCTGCAGGCGGTTGTTGCGGTAGCCATCCGGATCCTCGGCATTCACGTTCGTGTTCAGGTTCTCGATCGCCCACACGTCGTTGATACCGTCGCCGTTAGGCGTGATCACGTTCGGGAAGACCAGATCCTGCTCGATAACCACCAGGTGGGTGATTTCGCTGCTACAACCCGAGTTGCTCTCCACATGCAGGGTCACGTTGTAGTCGCCCCATGAGGTGTAGATATGCGGGTCGGAGAAGTTCGTGGAATCGATGGTGCCGTCGCCGAAATCCCAGTAGAAACTGCCCTGGCCGCCGGTCACCATGCTCTGGTCGGCATAGTTGATGAAGTTCACCAGACCCCCGTTCTCACTCAGCATGGAGATGGCCGGATCCGCTTCGAACTCTGCAATGGGCTGGGCGTTCACCACGATAGCGTTGTACATCGCTATGGAGTCTCGACATCCGTCCGGGGTGGTCACCTTCATGATGATGGAGTAGGTGCCGGGTTCGTTGAACTGGAACACTGGAGAGGTCTGCAAAGAGCTGTAGGCCACACGCTGGCTGCCGTCAGGCATGTATTCGATGATATACCACTCATACTGTCCGTCCGCAGGCGTGGAGTTGTTCTGCAACCGCACGTTCAGCGGAGCACAGCCCATCAGGCCGGCGGTGTCGAACTGCAGCACCGGACGCTCGAAGACATCAATGTTGATGGTGTCCGAGCCCTCGCATGACAAACCGGTAGAGTCACTTGTAGTGATGATATGTACGGAATACTGTCCAGCGGTGAGCACTTCGATAGAGTCGGTGGTATCACCCGTATTCCAGTAATATTGCGTGGTTTGACCTTGTGCGCCCGCCTGTGAATAGTTGGCGGCCAACACCGTGATGTCACCGTAGCAAATGTTGTAGTCAGGACCGAGATTCGGCTCGGGATGACCGATAACCTCCATGTGGTTGATGGTGTCATAGACACAACCGAGCTCATCCATAACGAAAAGATGATACGTGATGGCACCTGCACTGTCGGGAATGACCGTCGGGCCATTAGCACCCGGACCGACCACCCATGCGCTGTCCAAGAACACGTCATAAGACCAATCCTGGGGCAGCAATGCCGGGTCAAGGGCAATCTCCCATTCAGTGATCCAGCCGTTATCACCACTCCAACCGTCAAGCACCTCAATACTCCATGTACCGTTCATCGGGCAACCAATCAAATTGGCGAAAGAGCCTTCCGGATGGAAGACATTGGTCATTTGAGCCACATTGGTGGAGTCCATAACGCCGCCATTCACATTGGAATTGGCATAAACATAGTTTCCAGCGGAATATTGATAGCCATTATTGGTATTGTTCGACCACACATAGTTCCAAGGTTGACCCATCGGGTTCACATTAGGATCACACTTAGGAGAGCTATTTGACGGACCTACAATACCGAAGTCCGCGCCACTGGTACCACTTCCAACCCATCCCCATTCAGAGGCAGGAATCTGACCTGAACAACCAGAGCTACCGGTCGTGTATTTTCTCAAAATGGAGACATATTGCTGGTTAGGGCATGTTAACTTAATCCACAAGTCACCTACGAATGAGTGCTCCAGCTTAATACGGACAAACCAGATGTCATTAGCCGACTGAATCGTGGAAGAGGGTGAGAAACTGGTGAACGTGACCGGAGAGACATAGGAACAATACTGGAGTTGACCTGACATCTCCTGTCCGTCATTACACGGCTGTCCGTCAGGTAAGAAAATGGTGTCCAACACAGCGAGGGCGGTCACTTGCTCGCTACCCACGGAATCAACCTGCAAAGCTGACAAAAAGTCGTAACCCACAGAGAGTTGCACCTCGGTGCCAGCACATACGGCTGGGAAATCCAAGACGTCACGAATCGGGTTGGAGGAGGTTCTCACACGGAAAGTATAGGGAACATAAGACTCGCAACCTGCAGTGTCGGAGATGCTGATAGCCACGTCGTAACCACGACCTTCAGGGAAAAGATAGTCGATGTAATTGACAGCAAAAGTATCAATCTTCTCCCAACTCATATCCCAATGGAAGGTACAAATATCGTCCGATTGATGGTAGCTGTAGTCATTGTCGGGGAACTCGCCATGCGCCACCAAATGGATAGTGTCATACGGACAAACATCCAGATAGAGGTAGCCGTCGTCCTCCAGATGCGGGAATTTGTTGCTCAACACTGAATCAAGTGCCACGTTAATGCGCTGACAAGGACGCACACAGTCGGTGGTGAGAGCAAAACCGGCACCTTCATCCTGACCATCAGTTTTGAAACGGATAGTCAGACAGCCGCTTGTGTTGTACACGGTAGCCGCGTACGCCAGCGTAGGCGAAGAGACAGAGTCGGTGATGCAATTCGTCAGCACAGCCAACAGCGGATCATTGATGGACGGACCATCATAGATGAACAGCGTGTCGGAGCAATCCACATCAAACGATGCCACATTCAGATTCACTCGCACAGAGTGATTGTTGGGATCGCTGGAGCAGATGGTGACAAAGTTGTCCATATTGGGGCCATAGTCCCCGTTCAGTCCACCGTTGTCATAAACCGTCACTGAACATCCTGTCACAGAGGTCTGCGGCGTCGCACCCAAGTTAATAACCTGGGCATTCAGAGCACAAACACCACACACCAACAATATTAGAAATGATAACTTTTTCATCGCTCCAAGGTTCTTAGAATCCATATTGATGTAAGAGAGCATTGAGACGCTCTTCAAAAGTCACTTTAGGCAATACGACCACATAATAGCCGTTGCGACGCAGTTTGAAGACATTATAGCGATAGTCATCCTGCGGCAAATTCCATTTGTAGGGGTTCACATAACCCTTTTGGATGATATCCTCTTCCAGATAGGTCATACCCTTAGGCAGATACTGCTCTAAAGTGCCCATCTGCTGAAGGTTACCGTCCCAAAGTTTGGAGGTGACCACTGCAGTGTTGAACATCGTATAGTTCACCCGAATCAGTTCGGCGGGATTATTGGCGCGCAAATCCTCCACTTTGGCGGACGTAATTTCCTCCGCTAACTGAGGAGTCACAAAATAATCGTTCACAGACAGTTGACGCTGCGCAAAACCGATGAGCATCAAGCCCATCATCATCGTTGTCAAAATCGTTTTTTTCATAATCTATAATTTTATCATCTATATTCTTTTCAACAATTGTTCCCTTACATTATATTAGACGCGTTAAACGCTCATTTTATCACTTTTAAAAATGACTTTTTTTCAAAAAAAATTACATTCTCCTCAAAACCAATCACTTACATCTAAAATTAATTACAACCTCAAATTGTAATTCCTTCTCTGCGGAAAATGTTAATACAACAAATAACGCGCCCTTATCTCCTTGAACTTATCCAATTCAGGTTGCCACGAAGCGCGAATCTCCTCTTCTGCCCAACCCTCCTCAATCTGTTTGCGCAATCGGTCGGTACCAGCCAATTTGTCGAAGAAATTGTTGGCAAGGAAAAAGTGCTCTTTGTCGGCATAGTTCTCGTATGCAGTCAACAAGTACGAAAGATTGAATCGTCCCTCTTCCTTCAAGCCCTTTACCGCCTCGTCGTGCAGTAAAAATCCACGACACTCTTTATCCTTGTGCGGCGGATTTTCCGACACTCCGGGAATGGCGTGCGGGGTAAAGCGGTAATCGCCCGTCTGCAGCTGCGGCGCCCCGTACATCTCAAAGGGCATGTCGGTGCCGCGTCCCACGCTGATGTTCGTCCCCTCAAACAGACACAATGACGGATAGAGGAAAATCGACTCCTTGGTTTGCAAATTGGGTGACGGAGGCATTCCCAAACCATAGCGGTGTTGCCGGTCGTAACCCTTCATCTTCACCACAGTCAAATCGCACTGCACACCATTGGCCAGCCATTTCTCCCCATTGATCATCTGCGCATACTCCCCTATCGTCATCCCATACACAATCGGCACGGAGTGCATTCCCACAAACGACTTGTACTTGGGATCCAGCACAGGTCCATCGACGTAGAATCCGTTCGGGTTCGGGTTGTCCAACACTATAACCTTCACATGGTTTTCAGCCGCAGCCTCCATCACGTAATGTAGCGTGGAGATGTACGTATAGAAACGGCAGCCCACATCCTGCAAGTCGAAGAGAATAACATCCACATCTTGCAGCTGTTCGTCAGTCGGTTTCTTGTTCTTGCCGTAAAGCGAAACCACCGGTAGACCGGTTTGGGCATCCTTGCCAGAAGCGATCTTCGCACCCGCCTCCGCCTGTCCGCGGAAACCGTGTTCGGGACAGAAAAGCTTCACCACGTTGACACGCAGTGTGAGCAGACTGTCCACCAGATGAGGAGTACTTTCAGAACCAATCAGAGCCGTCTGATTGCCACAGAAAGCCACTCGCTTATTCTCCAACATGGGGAGATACTCCTCCGTCTGGAAACGTCCTGGCCAAAAGACAGTTATCCGACTTTGAGATGTGTACGACTGCGTACACGCCGCCAAAGTCAGCATCAGGCACAAAACGGTCAATATCTGTCGTTTCATTCGCATCCTCTTAATACAAAAAGAAAGCTACCCCCGTAGGAGTAGCTTCTTTCGTTAAAAAGACAGTTATTTTTCAACAACCATCTTCTTGGTTAATGTAATATCCTTATAATGAATGGTATAGTAGTAAATACCAGCGGCAAGGTTGGAAGTCTTCATCTCGAAGTAGTTGAGACCTTGCTCAGCCTCTTGGACATCGGTATAGATCACCTGACCAAGAGCCGTAGAGACCTCAATTGTCACTTTACCAGGTTCAGGCACAGAGTACGGGATACGAGTGTTCGTGATGGCTGGGTTGGGCTCGTTCTGACCCAAATAGACATTCTCCTCGTTCTCGTAATCCGGCAAACCTACATTCGTGCAAGCAAGGTTACGTTTGGTATTATTGAACATGTTCTTGTCGTTAGGAATGATCACAGTGGCCTTCACCTCCCAGTTAGCAGTGATGCTGGTAACCAGGAATTCAGTCTCACTGGTGTAAACCAACGTGTCACCCGGAGCCAAGTAATGGACAACGTGCTGGGTATCGATTGCAATGTCATTACCCGTACCCACATTGAACACCACGTCAAATTCTTGTACGGCGGAATTACCGTTGTTGTAGAGTTCAATCACCGGGTTGACCACAGTGTTCACCTGCAAACACTCAGTAGTAACAGTCTTGTCTTCAGGATAAACGACGCGATTCACAGCCATATCGGGCTGACCGGTAACAAGGTTGATGTCGTCAATACTCGGGTCGATCTTGTTTCTTTGGCCAGTAACCGTGAAACGGAGGCGAGCTACCTCGTCAACGCTATGCAGCACCACCAGATGTTTGCTCCATGAATCGGTACTACCGACTTGACCGCCGTCAGCCTTTGTCAGAGTGTCCACGGTCTGGAAATATGCACCAGAGCCCATCTCCACGCGCATCTCGAAATCAGCGTTGGCAGCACCAGCAAAATACTTATAGAAGTTGAGCTCAGCAGGATAGATGTCGCTGTAATGCATGTTGATACAACCACTGGTGAGAGCTGTCCATTTGTTCTGATTGCCATTGCCGTTGACACCATTCACAGATGCATAACCGCCAAAGGCTTCCTGATAGGTACCTGCGTACGTATGGTCATGAGCAGGACCACCGCCCACAGAACTGTTCTGGGATGCACCCACCGTTTCATGCCAATAGTAGCTGGCTGCTGATTGTGTCACCTCCCATTCGCTGGGCAGCTGCGGGTTGGTGGGATCGGTGCCTTGCGGCAGGAAGGTCTCCACGAACGGCAGTTGCGACACCACGTTGGAGCTAACCGTTGCATTACCACTTCTGGTATTGTTGGTAAGGTACTGGTCGCTGTCATACGTCAGCTGGAAGGAAACGGTATAGTTGCCAACCGCACTCAGGTCGATATTCGGGATAATCACCGTCATGTCAGTATTCGGAGCCAAGGAACCGTTCTCCACAACTTTCGTGTAAGTACCCGGCACAGCACCTGTCACAGTCGCCGTGATAGTCATCGGGTTATCCATACTCAAAGTCTGGGTTTGCGTACCATAGTTACGCACATTGACACGGATATTGGCATTGGCATCGGCACAAACATCACCCACAGGGTGTATGATGGACGGAATACCCAAGTCAATCTCCATAGGAGTGCTCAACAGCACAGCATAATCCTCGGTTTCACCCTCGGCATTATAGAACGAACAAGGAGTGAAATTGTTGGTAGCGGCGCAAATCACACGCATACGGGTCATACCCAGAGTGGCACTCACCGGTACATTCACATAAGTGGAAGTGGTGGCGTTGGTGTCGCCGGCCGGAATAGCGGCGGAGGTGAAGATAGCCTCGGTCTCCTGGAAGACACCATCGCGGTTATAGTCAATATAAGCACGTTTATAGACCGTCTTGGTAGCCGTTCCCGTGAAGGCGTGCGTGATGGAGAGTGAATACTCCTGACCCAAAATCAATTCCACAGGAGCAATCGTCTCCGTGTAGTCGGAATACATGCCGTTGCCGGGAGCCGTAGGATGGTTGAGATAAGGAGCTGCCGTACCGTTGTTCAAAGCGGCGAAAGTCACATTCGAGATGTGCGCACCATCAGCAGTAGACAACGGACGAGACGGACAAGGATCTTCCTTGCTCAGATAGATCGTCGTGGTATCGTTGTTGTGGTAACCATCGGAGGTCAGACCTGTGTAAGCTTTGAACGGGGTGGTCAAATAGACACTCGTCAGGTCGGCATTGGCAGAGAAGGTCTTCGTGGCCGTTGCACCGGCTGCGAGAGAACCTGTATAGTTTTCCGTCACAGGTGTGTTATTACCCAACTGGTAAGAAACCGGGAAGTTAGAAGCAGCCTGTGTACCGAAATTCTCAATTGTCACTGTAACCGTCTCGTTAGCAGAGAAAGAGTTGCTCTGCGCCACAGGAGCGGTGATTGCCACAACACCCACATCGTTCTGCGGAACGTTAGTGTTGATGGTGATGGTAGCCTTCGGGGATTCACAAGTGTAGTTCATCTTGAACTTCGTATTCACACGGTAACCGGAGAGCGTGAAACTTGCCGCTGCGGCCAGCGGTGTGTTCTGCGCCTTGGTCAGCACCTTCTTGGCGTTGTTGGCCATCTGGGTGTTGGTGAACTTCGGAGTCGGATTGATACCGTAGTTGGTCACACAGCTGGCGTCGCCACAATCGTGCTCGGCATAGAGGTAGAGACCGCCGCCAGTGTAATCGAAACCACCGTTCACCGGGAAGCCAATCCAGCCAGTATGATCCAAATACATCTCACCGTCGAACACCAAAGTGGCATTGGCAGTTTCATTTGCCCAGTTGATCTGCGTGGAGCCCGTGGCAATAGCCTGTGCATCGTTCGTGTTGGCCAACCAGAACTTCATCGGGATGCCCACACCGTTGTTTTCAGCCGTGCAAACTTGGAGGTAGATACTGTCAATACGGCCTTCCGCATGGTTGAAATCATCGCTGTTGTATAAAATCTTGGCGTATGAATGTCCGTTGGTCAGCGTGAACGGAGCCGCACTGGTTTGGCTGGTGTTGTTGCCCGTGCCGGCAATCACCTCAGCATTGAAACCGTTGGACTCGATACGACCGCTGTAATAGTATGTGGTCGGACCGAAGATAGGCTCAGTGGTGAAGGAGGTACCTTCAGCAAACGCCTGATCGTCGTTGGCATTCTCGTAGAAATAGTAGTGATTCAGCACGGAAGTGCCCGGCGTCACGGTTTGCGTGCCACCGTAAGGAACCGTGTAGGTCAAAGGCTCCGGAGCAACAGGAAGTGCCGGGAAATACATTGAACCATAGATGGTATCATTTAATCTGTAAACCGGCATCGCAGGATCCACCGGAGTGGTGTAAATCACGTATTGATAGATACGGTTCTGAGTGGTGGAACCTAAGCTCATGCCGTTGTCGAAAGTGATCGTATCCTGAACCAATGAAGAGACCGGCTGGCTGATCAGGTTGACACCGTTCACCGTGGCAGAACCTGTGAAGTTTGCGTTCAAATTGAACGTACCTGCCGGAATCTGCGTGTTGGAGGTAGTATCCTGATTGGTGACGGAAACTCTCAAGTTCGGACTCAAAGAGTTGGCGCACTGATAGGAAACCGGATAGATCAACTCATCGGTACTGAAATCATATTGAGGTCTGAAAACATTGATAATCACAGGAATACGTTTCGTAATACAGTTACTCTGCTGTGTCTTACCAGAGACCCAGTAAACGACGGTATCATACAAAGCAGGAGTAGTGTAGTAAGGAGCGGCCGTCGTGGTCGTATGGAACGGGTTGGCGTCGCTCTCGTTGTTGAAGAAGTAATATTGAGTGATGTCTGAAGGTCTGTCGGCCGGTGCCAAAATGGTGTAAGGCTGCGTGTATGCACCCGTGTAAACAATGCTGTCCGGCAGATAAGCCGTGCGGGTGGAGACGAAGTTACCCGTGATCGTATCATTGCCGGTATAGACAATCGTCTCGTTATTCAAGGTAGTATAGATAACATAGTTGAAGGTGATGTTAGCCGTCGGAGCACTGAAATTGAACGGAGTGGTGAACTCCACAATCTTGACCTCCTCAGAAGCGAACGGCTCATCCACCGTATGGGTGACTTCGTTGCCGTTGAACAATGCATGGATCACCACCTTGTTGGCGGGAATCGGGGTGTTCAACATGTTCTTGAGCTGCACCTGGATATGTTCGTTATAGAGTGCACAACTTGTCGTCGGGTAGAGCAGTTCCTGAGTCTCCACATCGTAGTCCGGAATGTCGGGCACGTGGATGTACATCGGAACCTTCTCACTACCGCAATCCAAGTTGGCCAGCGTGAAGCGAGTGTTGATACGCTTGCTCACATTGGTATAAGCACCCGTCAAGCCAGCAGCGTTGTTGCCCGCTTTCTTCTGACAGAGCGTACCCGTCGTGTTGGTCACATTGAAAGAGGGATAGCTGGCAGCACCAGAGACATACTGACCACAGTTGTTACATTGGTTACCCGTGCCGGTACAGTAGTCGGCGCAGTTGGTCTCCATGTAGACCACCAAGTTGCCGCTGTTGAAATCAAACGGAGTCAACAAGTCGAAATAGAACCAACCAGTATGGTCGAAGAATACGCGATCGTCCACCACCAAAGTAGCGCCGTTGATCTCGTCATCCCAGTTCACTGCGGTGGAAGTGAAGACATTGTCGTTGGTACACTTCATGTAAATCTTCATCGGAATACCGTCGGCAGCGTTGGCATTGGATGCCGTCTTCACGTTGAAGGCAAATGAGGTAATCGTACCGTGCGTGCCGAGTTCCTGCTCCAGATAGAGAACACGGCCTCTGGAGTAACCGTTGGTGAAGGTAAACGGATCCATGCCGGAGCCTGTGCCCGTGCCCACAATCACATCATCCACCGTACCGGGATTGGCGGTAACATAGTAGGTAGTGTCGAAATAGATGAGCGGAGTGGTGTAGGTCGGACTGTAACCCAGCAGGTTCCATGACTCGTAACCCGTGCTCGTGTACCAACCGATGACACCCTGAGAAATGGATGCCGGAAGCTGTGCCGACAAGGTCGTAGCTGTATGGTAGTTCACAATCACCGTATCCTGAGCGATAGGCAGATTAGCCTTACCCCTGGAGACCACCGTCTGGTTCAACGTGTCGTTGAAGGTCAAACGGTCTAAAGGCAACTTGGTAGCCCACACCTTGACGGCATAGTTGTCGTCCACATTGATCTGGTGGTTCGTGAAATCGTAAATGCTGTTGAAGGTGAAGACAACCGTCTCGTGGCTGTGCAGCGTTTCGGTAAAGTTCTCCGAAACAGGAGTACCATTGTTGATCGTGTAGTGCAGCTGGATGGGCGGCACGATGTCGGTGGTACCGTTGTTGGTGATTCTCACTTTGAGATGTTCGTGACCCAAATCACAGTTGGAGACCGGGTTCACCAGCTCCAGCAACGCCACATCATGAATATATGGAGTGTCCACCACAGCACCGAGCATAAAGCGACCACTCAGCTGCGGTTCGTAAACACCATTGTTCAGATAGTAGAAAGTGGAATCGCGCAGAGGAGTCTCCACTTGAGCGCAAAGATAATTACCGTGAGCAAGCATCTCAAGACCCACATAGAACTCACCCGTACAGTTGGTCAGAGCGAAGTTGTGAATCGGGATAGTGTTCCACTGACCCTGTTGCAAGGTATTGAAATGCACCAGTTCGGAAGTGGCAAGCACCGTACCGTCGGCATTGGCCACGAAGGCCTTGAAACCGTTTTCAGGATCTGCGATATAGGTTTGGTCGTAGTAATATTTCACAGCCGTCACAGCCAACTCTTCATTGACTTTATAACGGACACAAGGACGGATAATGTTGTTGTAGTCGCCAATCAACACGATATCCGTGGTAGTATCGGCAATGGTGGCAGCATTTTGGGTGGTCACCATACGCCAATGCTTGGCATTATTGATATTGTTCTGATCGTTAGCGGCACGCACCTCTACATCTTTCACTTCCGCCACATTGTATTGATGGTCGGGGAAGGTGACCAAAGTCTCGGTGTTGTACGGCAAGCTGGCGATGGTCACCGTGTCTTGCCATTGCTCCGTAGCGCCGGTTACATTCAGATAGACCTGCACATTGTTCTGGCCCTGCGCACCTTCGTTCTTCACCAAGGCGCTCACCACACCGCGCATCTCATATTCGGTAGGCGTTTCGCCAGCACCGTAAATCTTCGAAACAGCAATATCGTTGTCATAGAGGTTTCTCACACGGATACGGTCGATGTTGATGTTGTTACCCGCTTTTGAAAGGGCTTCGAAAGCGATATAGACACAACCTGCTGAGACATAGTTGGACAAATCGAAGGTGTAGAGCTGCCATTCAGGAGTGGTGGCCGACGCTTTGTAACGTTGGAGTGGCGCCTGGGACTGACCCTGGGCGGTCAACGCGGTATAGGTGACACCACCATTGGTGGAAACCTTCACCGTTACCTGATCATTCTTGTTGTTAAAAGAGTTATCATGAGCAAACCAAACCTCCAGAATGGGATTGAACGCATTCGTCAGAGAAACGGGAGGCATGATAGCACGAGAGGTTGTTCCATTTGCAAAGTTCTTGGAATTGAAGAAGAGACGACCCGTACCATAAACCGGGGTGATGGTCGGGTTCGAACCCGTACCGTTCTGGAACGTCCAGTTACCAGCGCCGGTGGTACCCACCTGCTCAATCGTCCAGGTCTGCTGAGTACCGTTACTGAAGTCTTCCACATAATCCGGAATGACTGCCTCCAAGGTAAAGTTGACAGACAAAGTGTCGTTCAGATGGTTGTTATCGCCAGGGGTCGTCAGCACAATCAGGAAGTCGATCGGCTGGTTGACCGGGATCACCACGTTCTGGGAAATCACCTTGTTCATGCTGGCCAAGGCGAGCACTGAACCGGTGTTCACGTTCACCGTCTGGTTCAGGTTCAATGCTGTGGAATGCAGCGTAACCGTAGCGGGGGTGGTAGCAAAGTTGAGGGTCTCAGAACCCTTGTTCGTGATTTCCACCGTGATATTGTAGGAGGCCTGCGGACATTCACCCAAAGTGGGGCTGACCAATGCGGTCAAAGCAGCGTCCGTAGCCGGAATCTGGTCGGCGTAAGCACCCATGTAGGTCACACTTGAACGGTTGATGCCGCGAATATCAGTCATGGCATCGTCGTTGCGCCAGCACTCCAAACCAGTGAACGCTGTCGGCAACAAACTTTGCGTCATATTGGCGATAGGAGGCAGGATGCTGAAAGCGTCGGTGAGCGTGGAGACGGCACCTAACAATTCAGCAATGGAGTTTCTGGCCACCGTCTTGAAGGCGACCACACCGGATCCAGAATAAAAGTCATTGTAAGAACCTGTGACCGTGGAGTTTGCGTTCAAATACAACGGATAATCCGTATTGTCAGAACAGACCACTTGGTTCAAGAATATATTATTGTATATATACGTATTATTGTTGCCGTTAGAGATATACAATGCAGCAGTGTTGCTGTAGGGAGCGTCAGACTTGGCCAGCAAGCTGTTGTTCACCAAACGCAGGTTGTTGCTGTTGTTGATCTGCATAGCGTAGGTACTGTTGGCCGTAACCGGGTAGAAAATCACCTCGTTGTTGTAAAGGTAACCCGTCATCGTAGAGGAGGATGAACTGTTGGTCACATAGATACCTGCAGAACCGTTGCCCACCTTGACATGGTTGTTACGGATATAATAGTTGTCGGTCGTAGCATTGGTAAGATAGATACCATACTCCAACTTCGTAACGGAATCCACCGTATTGCCGTCAATGGCACCGCCATAGAGGTAGTTAGCGTGGATACCGGTGAAGTTCTGCGGATTGCTGGAAGGCACCTGTTTGAGGTGGTTATTGGAAATAGTACCAACCCAATAGTTAGCATAAATTGCTCTGTAACAAGATGTGATGTCGCAGTTGTCAATCAATAGGTTGTTTCTGCGAGCGGCGGAACCCACATAGTGGATACCGAAGTTACCGCCGGTGATGGTACAATTCCGGAACTGGATAGTATCCGGAATGGCATTCGCGGCAGTAGTACGGCTGACAGCTGCACTGGTCGTGGCCGTGGAGTGGGTATTGTGCGCCGTGATCAGACAGTTGTCGAACTGGATGTTTCTACTACCGTTGCCACGCACGACAACTGCACGGGAAGCCGTCGCGTTATCCTTACCTTGGATGGTAAGGTTTTTGAATATGTAATCCTTGACATTCACCAACGTGACCGCGCCGAAAACATTGGCACCCGCGTCGGTACTGTTGTTCGTCAAGATCACCGTGCTCTGGTTGTCACCCTGGAACGTGATGGTGTTCACCGCCGACTGTCCAATGTAGTTTTCATCGAAAGTGAAATCGGTGTAGGTGCCAGGACGGAGATGGAAGGTCACCGGACCGCCCAATCCGCAATAGTTCAGCGACACTTTCGCCGCAGCCAAGTCTGCAAAATCAGGGTTGGTACCACCGATGGTATAGTGACCGCTCATCAAGCTGTCGCAAGCGTATGGTGAAATCCTAACGGTATCGTTTTCATGATACCCGTCAACTTGACCGTTACGTGTGGTGACAAACACCGTCACGTAGTTATAGCCATGTTGCGGCGTGAAGGTACCCAACGACAGAGAGTCCGGAATATCGAAACAGATGTCGCCCGTCCAGTTGTAGGTAGCGTCATGGAACATGACGCCGTTCTCATTTTTGACCTGAATCCGGAAAGTACCAGAGGTCATTGAGTTCGTGCCGGGAGAGTGTGCCGCGTCGCTTCGGTTGGTGAAATAGACCGTGACCGGCTGCGGCTGACCCGTAATCAGACAGTGAGGCATCGGATTGACCGTGTCCACACGAACGTCATTCTGGTAGATGTTAGGATAGTTGTGATGCGCCACCAAGAAGGTATCGAACTGGTCGTTGCTTCCGTGTGTATCCTCCATGTAGATGTGGTAGTAGATAGTATCCTGATAACAGACGGCAGGCAATGTCCACTGTGCCTGAATGGTATGTCCGTTGGCATTCAAGACGTTGCTGGTGAAGGCGCCGGCATTCGAAAGATGCACTGTGTCGCCACTGTTGATTTTGTACCAGCAAAGCACCAGGTTCTCAGCAATTGTGTCATTATCAAAGAGTCTCGCTTTAATCGTATAAGGTCCCAAATTGTTGGTGAAAGAGCTGTTGGTGTTGTAATAAAACGGGGCCTGCATAGTGATAGCGGGACGGATAAGTTCGCAGTTGGAGAGGCGGACGGCCAAGTTGTCGAGATACCAACCTGCACAGTTCTGCGTTCCGGAAGTAGAAGGTGAGAGTTTGTTCAAACGGAACTGCAGACGGAAATGCGTCGGGGTGGCTCCATTGGCGAATACCAAAGAGGTTATGTCGAACATCTCATGCTTCCACCAAGCGTTGGTAGGGGTAGCGGTAGTGGAGTTAGACTGCCATGTGGAGTATGCATTGTCGGAAAAAGCACCGCCGGTGTATGTTCCCGAACCATAATACCATGGACTGTTGCTGTTAAAGTTCATCTGTGACCAAGGGCTCCACAACAGGTTGCCATCCTCATCCACGCCAGCACTGACGGAATAGTAGATGTTGGCACCATCCAACACATTCACTTTACAAATGTGGTCGAAATCCACATAGACATGGTTCACGTCCACACCTGGAGACGACAACGGGATAGGCGGAGTGGTACACAACGAAGTATTCGTCGCAGCGTAAACCGGCGAATGGAAGGATTTGGGGGCAGACTGGAACAACGGAAGGTTATTCCAGTTATCGTAGGTGATGCCCGTACCGACAACACGCCAGTCACCAGCGCCGCCGCCTAAGCTTGGAGTTGTCTGAGTCGCCATCTGGATGGTGGCGCCATCGAAATCCTCGCTGAAAATAGTGACAAAATTCATGGGTTGCGCTTTCACCAGAAAAGGCATCGCGACAACCATCAAAAAGAATAACAGCTTTTTCATATTTTTACTTATTTTATCTTTCTAAATTACTAACACTCAATATTTTAAACCGATACTACAAGAGAGACGGCCCTACTTGTACACCACACGTGAAAAACCAGACTAAAGCTGATTAACACTAATATACAAATAAGGGGGCAAAGATATAAAAATATTTGGAATAATACGGCGAAAAAAAACTTTTTTAACTGCGCAAAATTTCCTCGCATTCCGTGATGGTTTGAGCGGCCATCAGCTGGATTTTTTTCGGTTTGAAATTGAAGACGCCGCGGAAATATCCGGAATAGAGGGTACGCATCTCCAACACGGCCGCACGCTCTCCTTTAACACGCTCATTCTCACGCAGATGGCGCATCACCAGCGAGACCCTCTCCTCGTAGGTAGGTTCTTCGCAGGGCTCATGGTTCAGAAAGCACTTGATTTGACGGAAAATCCAGGGATTGCCGATGGCTGCACGCCCGATCATGACGGCATCCACGCCGTATCGTTCTTTATACTCGAAAGCTCTCTCCGCACTATTGATGTCGCCGTTGCCAATCACCGGAATCTGCATCCGCGGGTTGTTTTTCACCTCGCCGATCAACGTCCAGTCGGCCTCGCCGCCATATTGCTGCGCACGGGTGCGTCCATGTATCGCAATCGCCTGTATGCCAACATCTTGCAATCGTTCTGCAACCTCCACGATGGGTTTGTTCGCACTCTCCCACCCCAAGCGTGTCTTCACGGTCACGGGAAGGTCGACCGCCTTGACCACCGCCGAAGTGAGACGCACCATTTTCGGGATGTCCTGCAAGATAGCCGAGCCCGCACCCTTGCTGACGATCTTTTTCACGGGGCAGCCCCAGTTGATGTCGATGAAGTCGGGTTTCTGCGCAGCGGCAAATCGCGCCGCTGTCACCAACGCCTCCTCATTGCTGCCGAAAATCTGCACTCCAAAAGGCCGTTCGTCCTCCAAAAACTCCATCTTCCGGATGCTCTTCTCCACCTCGCGCGACAACGCATCCGACGAGATAAACTCCGAAATCACCACATCGGCACCATATTCCTTGCAAATACACCGGAACCCCCGGTCTGTCACCCCCTCCATCGGGGCCAGATAGACCGGAAAAGGAAATCGTTGCAATAACTCTTTTATACTCGTCATTTTTGGACGGCAAAAATAAATTTTTTATCTTTGCACCCTTGTTTAGAAACGATTCATTTTAACCCTAAAAAAATAAAATTATGATGAAAAAAGTATTTGCTTTGGTATTTTTGGCAAGCGTATTTTGCTCATTATCAGCACAAAAAGTTAACGAAACCGTGGTTCTTTACGGAAAAGAACAGATTAAAGGTTTCACCATCAACATCTATGACAACTCTCCTGAAATCGTCGAAGGCGCTTTAGTTGACAAATTCGAAACCCAATATAAACTGAAAGGTTCCAAGAAAAAAGGCTATCATGTGTACGAAAACCAGTCCTGCGACGCATTCGGAGACGCTCGCTACGACATCTATTTCACCACTGCGGAAGTAGGCAAGAAGAAAGACAAAACCACACAAGTGATCCTTGTGGTATCCACGGGCAACCTCAACTGCGTCACCTTCTCCAATGATCCCCGTACCTCACGCAACATCGTTTATTTCCTTGAGAACCTGAACAAAGACATCGACGGCTACAAAATCAAATTGCGTATCGAGGAACTGAGAAACAACCTCAACAGCCTCAATAAAGAGCGTCAATCTCTGCTTAAAGAACAAGCCAAGTTGCAAGAAAAACATAATACTACCAACGAAGAGATCAAAAGACTCACCGCCCAAATCGAACAAACCACCAATTTAGATGAAAAACAATCCCTCGAAAAGAATCTCCAATCCTCGGAAAAATCTCTGATAAGCCTTAACGAAAAACTCTACAAAATCAACGTCAAATTAGAGACCAACCAGAAGAACATCGACTCCACCGAAAAAGAGCTGAATTCACTCACGAAGTAAGTCATTCACCTAATCGTCATTGAGCTTATGGCAACTATCATCGACGGCAAACTGATTTCCGATACCATCAAAACGGAAATCGCGACATCTGTTAAAGATTTATTAGACAAAGGCTTACGCGCACCGCATTTGGCCGCTGTCATCGCGGGCGACGACGGTGCTGCACTCAGCTACGTCGCCAGCATTGAGAAACAGTGCAAAGGGGTCGGCTTCATCTCATCGGTATACCACCTCCCTGCCAGCATCTCGGAGGAGGAGTTTCTCGGCACCATCGACTTCCTCAACCAAGATGAGGAGATCGACGGCTACATCATCCAAATGCCGCTGCCGAAGCATATCTCCATCGACAAGGTGACCGCACACGTGAGTCCCGAAAAGGACATGGACTGCTTCCACCCCGAGAACATGGGCAACCTGCTCCTGGGCAAGGATTGCTACCTGCCCGCCACCCCGCACGGGGTCATGGAACTGATCCAGCGCAGCGACATCGAGACGAAAGGCAAAAACTGCGTGATTGTGGGACGCAGCAACATCGTCGGTAAACCATTGGCAATGTTGATGTTACAAAAGAGCATCAACGCCACGGTGACTGTTTGTCACAGCCACACCCAGAACCTGCCGCAGGTCTGCCGCCGCGCCGACATCCTCATCGTGGCCATCGGACAACCCGAGATGATCACCGCTGAATATGTGAAGGAGGGCGCCACCGTCATCGACGTCGGCATCCACCGCCTTGACGCACCCGACCAGCCGAAAGGCTACCGTCTCTGCGGCGATGTGCTCTTTGACGAGGTCTCCAAAATCTGTGGAGCCATCACACCCACGCCTGGCGGCACCGGTGCCATGACCACCGCATGCCTTTTGCAGAACACGCTCAAGGCCCGAATGAAAAAATTGTAAAGAAACGATATTTCGCGTTATGATGTGGGGGCGTATGCGATGCGCCCCCTCTTTATATCCGGTTTTCGGTAGAGGTCTGCCGGCTGCAAAGATGCAGGAAGTCGCACATTTTGCACTTCTCCTCGTCGTCCGTCTGTGTGAAAGCCTCTGAATCGTCGAATATCTCGCAAAAGAGCTTATTCAGCCTTTCCGCCAACAATTCCTTGTAAATCAGCACATCTTCTTCGCCAAAAAGCGTACCGTCGAGGATATAATCCGAATGGTTCATGTTGATTTCACGCGTGCTGACGATGCCCACCCGCACGGAGGAGGGTTTCTCCTTGGCCCAATAGTCATACATCAACGCATAGACCGAGAGCTGGAACAGCTTGTCGTACTTGCTGTCGGAGAAGATTTTGTCAATGGCTGCACTCAACGCATCTTCATCGCCAGCATCCTCTTTTTTAACCGTAACTCGTAGATTCCCAGCTTCTACCTTGCCGGTCTTGTAGTCCAGAATCTTCACATCACGGCCGTAGTTCTGCACCCTGTCCAGACTTCCCGTCATCTTCACTGACCAAACACGCTGTTTGTCAGTACTTTTCACCGGATACTTGGCAATATCCACTTTCAGTTCATTGGCATAAATTCTCCACGGCAAGATGCCGAGCAACTCCTTCTTGGCTTTCTCCAAATAGTTGTGCACCGTCTCTTGGATAATCCGCCGGTTAATCAGCCAATATCCTTGCTCCAAATCACTCTGTATCAAGGATTCACGGCCTTTCAGCTTCTTGATTTCATCGCAAATGGCCGCATCGGAAGAGTCGATATGTTTCTGCAAAATCTGTTCAAAACGCGCTGGATCGGACTCCTTTTTCACCTCATCGAGCGCCGATTTGAAAAGTGCGTGGATGACGGTTCCCAACTCGTAAGGTTCCAGATGGTCGGTCAAAGGACGCTCGTCTCGCACCTTCATCAGATGCTGGAAGTAGAACTTCAGCGGACAAGCGATGTAAGTTTGCAATGAGGAGGCCGAGAAGACATAGCTGTTGAGACGCTCCATCACCTCCTGGGTTTTGGGCATGGAGAGTGGCTTCCGCACAGGCAGCGACAGGTTGAAATCGAGTTGCTGATGCTGGATGCGGACCACCTCTTCCAAATGCTGTGACTTCACCTCATACTCCAACTGGTTGATGAAACGGCTCTTCTCCGCCATGCTGACATCAGAGGCGTTGTTATATATAAGCATCACATTTTCAGCGCGTTGTAATAGTCTGAAAAAGTGGTAGGCGTAGACTTGATCCTGATACAAGTAGTTGGGCAACGCATCCTGACCGTCGAACTTGAACTTGAAATCGAACGGCAGCAGTGAGTTGTAGGTGATGCCCTTGGGGAGGGTGCCCTCGTTCACGGAAAGCATAATCACGTTCTTGAAATCCATCATACGGGTCTCTAACAAACCCATCACCTGCAATCCTGTGTCGGGGTTGCCTTTCATGGAGATGGACACATCGCCCATCCTCTTCAAAACCACGAACTTCGCGAACGGAAAATCCACACCTTGTTCGTTATCAGCGAAATAGCTATCGAATTGCAACTGCAACTCCTTCAATCGGAGGCATAATTCGCGCCAAAGTTGCTGGTAGGTCTCCTCTAATGTCACCGATGCGGCATACTCACAAAAACGGAGCAGCACGGAAGGCAACTGACGAGCGAGCATAGCCTTTGGATAGTTCACAAAAACCTCTTTCTCAGTTAATTGGCTATACCTTATCACCGTCGGGAAATAGGTCTTTCGCACCTCAGTTTGCTGCAGAAGTTCGTGCTTCCACAGCTGCTCCATCAGCTCACCGCTGAAGACCAATTCTGCATCCACCTCTTCGTTGGTCAACGCATACACCGATTCGTAAACGGCGATCAACTGCTGGAACAACGAGTAGACCGGCGTCGCCTCGAACGGGAAGCCCATGGTCGCGTTAACCGTCACTTTATCAGATTTGTACGACAGCAGGAACGGTAACAACAGGTTTTCGTCGGCCAACACCACCGCCGTGTCGGACATATCCACGAACTGGACCGATTCCCGCTGAGCTTCTGGAATCTCATCCAATTTTTGCTGTTTGATGCGATCCACCTCGCGGATGGCGGCGTAAATCTGCCGCATATTCTTGGCTGTGGAGACCACATTCACCGTTTTCTGGATAGTAGCGAAGTGGTTTTCGTTGAAAAGCAACTTTTCGGGGTTGAGTTTTAACTGTTCGCAGTTGCGCTGGATGAAAAAGGAGGTTTCCGATTTCTTGGCGTCCTCCTCTAAATGACAGTAAAACGGGTCAATATCGAAGTAGATTTCCGTTTGGAAAGTATCTTGTTCCTTCAAATAACGGATTATGGTCAGCTCCGAAGGCGAAAGGGCATAGAATCCGGCAAAAATCAGCCGTTTGAAGGGCAGTTTTTGGGCATATCGGACGATATTTTCGGCACAATCCCGATAAATCATCCCCTCGAAGGCTTCTGAAGAGGCAGACAACAACGTCTTGTATTGCCCATAAAGATCCGCCAGTTGAGCGTAAAATTCCAGCTTTTCGCGGTCCTCCGCCGACAGTTCCTCTTTTCCCAAACGAGCCTCGAACTGAGCGGCTCCGGCAAATTCTTTCAGAATTGAGGGCACGTCCTGCAGTTGCATGTCCATGTCGCTTATGTCCTTCAGGAAGGCATTGCCCCAGGAGAGCAGGTTGTGCATTTCGAAATAGCTGCCCGAACACTGCCGCGTCGCCGCATAAAGTCGGAAAAGCTGCGACACGGAATCGATCACCTTGAGCGGGGAGAGCCACGCCACAAACTCCTCCATCGGGAAGATCTGCGGCGCGAACATCGGCTTCCGTCCGTTGGCCTCGTGCAGACCTTGCAACAAAAGCCTGCGCGCACGACGGTTCGGCAGAATCACCGCAACATCGTGCAACGGGACGGTTTTGTCCGCAAGGATTATGTCAATTATTTGCTTCAAAAACGGCAACATTGGCTATGACATTGACTTTAACATTGACTCCTAACTCCTCATCTCCTCATCTTCTCATCCATTCTTCCCAGTGGCTGCGGCGTTCGTTCCTCACTCCTTACCCCTGCGAGCTCTTGACCCCTAACGGGGCTGCTCAAGGAAGATGTTTTATATTACTACCCCACCCTTCGGGAAAACTACTAACTGCTAACTACTAACTACTTCACAGCTGCCAATTAATCGGACTCTTCCCCATCGACACTAAAATCTCGTTTGTTTTCGAGAAATGTCGGCAGCCGAAGAAGCCTCGGGAGGCGGAGAGCGGTGACGGGTGCGGGGCGGTGAGCACGTAATGTTTGCTGGTATCGATAAGGTGCTGTTTCTCGATGGCATAGTTGCCCCAAAGCAGGAAAACAAGTCCTTCGCGCTGTTCGGAAAGCCGCTGGATGGCGCAGTCTGTGAAGGTCTCCCAACCGTGACGCTGGTGCGAGCCCGCCTGATGCGCGCGCACCGTGAGAGTCGCGTTGAGCAGCAGCACCCCCTGGTTCGCCCACGACTGCAGGTTGCCGCTCACCGGAATCCGGAAACCGACATCCGTGCTCAACTCCTTGAAGATATTCTGCAGCGACTTGGGAATCGGCACACCATCCTGCACCGAGAAGCAGAGGCCATGCGCCTGCCCTTCGCCATGGTACGGGTCTTGCCCGATAATCACCACCTTCACCTTGTCGAACGGCGTGGAATTGAACGCATTGAAGATCTTCGGTCCTGGAGGGAACACCTGATAGTGCTTCTTCTCCTCTACCAAAAACGCCTTCAACTCCGCGAAATACGGTGCTTGAAATTGGTCCCAGAGGACTTGTTTCCATGATGGTTCTATTTGGGGGTTGATGGGTACTTGCATATTTGTGGATTCTATTTTGGCTGTTGGCTGTTGGCTATTGGCTGTTGGCATAAAATATCTTGGCAACACAAAATATTTTATATATTTGCAAAATATTTTTTATATGTTTAATAATTTTAACTATTAATTCTTAAAAAAAATGAGAAACTTTAGAAACTACAAAATCTGGAATGAATCCGTTAATTTCACAACTGAGATTTACAAGATTATCAATGCTTTTCCTTCATTTGAAAAGTTTGCCTTGGCAGATCAACTTAGAAGAGCATCTGTGTCTATTGCATCAAACATTGCAGAAGGTTCTGCAAGGGAATCCGAAAGAGAATTTGCACATTTTTTAAGCATTAGTCTTGGATCTGCATTTGAAGTTGAGACACAATTACAAATAGCTCATAATTTAGGCTACATCAATCAGCAATTATTAGATTTGTTATTAAAAAAAATACACCCTCTAGAGAGGCAAATCAACGAACTCATTACCGTTATCAAAAGAAAAAGCCAACAGCCAAAAGCTAATAGCTAATAGCTGTCTGCTTAATGTTTAAAATGCCGCACTCCGGTAAACACCATCGAAATCCCAAACTCGTTGCAGGCCTTGATGGAGTCCTCATCGCGGACGCTGCCGCCAGGTTGGATGATGGCGGTGACACCGTACTCTTTCGCCATCTTCACTACATCATCAAAGGGGAAGAAGGCATCGCTGGCGAGACACAAATTTGCGGTAAGTCCCTTCTCTTTAGCCTCTTCCAACGCAATATGTGCGGCACCCACGCGGTTCATCTGTCCGGCACCGATGCCGGCAATGCGACCGTCGCAGGCCACTGTGATGGCATTCGAACGCACATGCTTGCAAATTGTCATCGCGAGCTTCAGATTCTCCATCTCCTCAGCGGTGGGCGCCTTCTCAGTGACCACCTTGATCTCATAATCCTCAAAGCGTTTGCGATCAAGGGATTGGCAAAGCAGACCGCCCGCCACGCTCACGAACATCTTCTCATCGGCATTGGACTTGTCGGTGCTGAAGGTCATCAGACGGATGTTCTTTTTCGTGGAAAGGTGGTCGAAGGCCTCCTGCGTGAAGGAAGGCGCGAGGATGATTTCGAGGAAGACGGGCTTCATCGCCTCGGCGGTCGGCAGGTCGATTTCGCGGTTCGAAGCCACGATGCCGCCGAAAATCGAGACGCTATCAGCCTCGTATGCGCGGGTCCACGCCTCCAAGGCGCTCTCGCCGATGCCCACGCCACAGGGATTCTTGTGCTTCACGGCCACCATCGTCGGGCGGTCGAATTCGCGCAAGATCTGCAATGCGGCATCTGCATCCTGTATATTGTTGTAAGACAATTCTTTACCATGCAACTGCTCAGCCCATGCCATGGAAAAGCCCTGCTTCTTGCCGGCATAGAAAGCAGCTTCCTGATGCGGGTTCTCACCATACCGCAGAGATTGCTTCTTGGTGAAGGTAAGCGTCAGGTTTTCAGGCTCTTTCTCACCCACCTTCTCGGTCAGATAGGTGGAGATATAGGTGTCGTAAGCGGCAGTGTGGCGGAAAACCTTGGCAGCCAAACGACGGCGCGTTTCCAATGTAGTGTCGCCGTGAGCCTTGAGTTCTTCCAACACGGTGGCATAGTCGGCATTGTCGACCACTACCGTCACGAAAGCATGGTTCTTGGCCGCACTGCGCAACATGGAAGGTCCGCCGATGTCGATGTTTTCAATGGCATCCTCAAACGTAGTTCCCTCTTTCTCAATAGTTTGCTTGAACGGATAGAGGTTCACCACCACCATGTCGATGGGAGAAATGTGGTTGGTCTCCATCTCCTTCACGTGCTCTGGATTGGTGCGCACGGAAAGCAGAGCACCGTGTACCTTCGGGTGCAGAGTCTTCACGCGACCGTCCATAATTTCCGGGAAGCCGGTCACATCGCTGATACCGATGGTTTTCACGCCTGCGGCCTCCAACGCTTTGCGGGTGCCGCCGGTAGAGATAATTTCAAAACCCAATTTGGTAAGTTCCTGAGCAAAAGGCACTACGCCTTCTTTATTGCTCACACTGATAATCGCTCTTTTCATACTATATTATTCTTTTATAATTGCATCCAACAAAATTGCAAAAATAGAAAAATTCCGCATTTCCTAAACCTCTAAACCTCTAAACGTGTAAACCTCTAAACGTGTAAACGTGTAAACGTGTAAACCCTTAATGGAGAATCGTGGACAAAATCTCCAACGAATCAATCTTCCGAATCTGCTCATTATGTATCTGGAAATAAGCCACCAAGCCCTTCAAAAGGGCGGTGCGAACCCCACGGGCCACCGGCACCGGCTCCTCCTGATTCAGCAGCTGATGCAGGTAACGACTCTGCTGCTCGCTAAGATAGCCCGCAGCCTCCACGTAATAAGGCTGAAACCTGCACTCCTGCAAGGAAAAATAGCCATTTTCAGGGGAGAAATTGTCTTCGGGATAGTAGCCCATCACCATACTGAGGCGCAACAGAAACCGCAACGGAAGCTCCGACATATTCTCCTTAGCATCATGCACCTTGGTAATCTCCTCCTGCAAAAAGCTGAACAGCACCTCATCCTCGCCCGCGTCCATCAACAACTTATACAATATTTCATTGTAAAACAACAAGATGGAACTTTTCGCCGGATCGTAATAGAGCGTGGCGGAACGGCGCGGGGCAATGTCTTTCAAATACTTCAGCGAACTTTTGCTGTGGTCGTCGTAGGAGATGTCCATCATAGCCAACGGCGAAAAGTAGGAGGCGGCAAAACGATTGTTTTTCCGGAAGGCATTCTTGATGATAAACGACTGGTTCCCTTGCTGTTGCGTGAAGATCTTCACAATCAGCGAGGTGTCGCCATACTTGGTGGCATGCATCACGATTCCGGGGGTCGAAACAATCATCTCCTTCTATTATTTACCAAGAGTTGCATTCTATTACCTGTTGACTAATGAATAAACACGAATTTGCTGACGATTTTCTCCTTGCCATCTTCGTCGGACGCCATGATGTAATAGACGCCCGTGGCAGGACGGTTGCCGTAGTGGTCTTTGCAGTACCACACCAGCTGACCGCCGTCGCTGTAACCTTGCCAAACCAACTTACCGGAGCTGTCGGTGATTTTACACAACGAATTGGCTTTCAACCCATTGACCGACACCGCACCTGTATAGTCGTGCGGCACGGGATTCGGGTAGACCAGCAAATCCTCGTATGTGTCGAAACCGCCCGTAGCCGTACCCTTGTAGCTGACAAGTCCTTTGTCGGTGGCGAAAAAGACCTCACCAGTGAACTGGTTCACGCAGATGTCCACAATCTGGTTGGAAAAGAGGGGATGATCCTCGGCTGTGAAGTGAAGGAGCTGTTCTTGACCATTTTCGCTCATCAGGAAAACACCCGCTTTGCCCGTGCCGATCCACTTTCGGTTGGCACCGTCCACAGCGATGGCTGTAACATCCTCATATTCAAACAGCACCGACACATAACCATCTTGTTCCAACAAAATATTCCGCGGATATACATTGCCGTCGAACACTTTTGAGGGATAATAGATCACCTTCACGCCCTTATCGGTGCCGATCCATATTTCACCGTCTAAGTCCTCGGCCATGCAATAAACGGTAGAGGAGCTTACTTCCGCCGCCGCGTTCATGTCGATACGCATCAGCCTGTCGTCTCCCAAATTGTCGTAAGTACCATTGTCGGTGAAAGCTATCAAATGGTAATCAGAGGCGCCACGTGGGAAATTCACCCACTTGTAGCCGCGTGAATCGATAAGCAGATTCTCCGCCACCACCTCTTCCAAGTCGGATGCCCCGATGTTTGAAGTGATATTGTAGGAATACCAAGTCCCGTCAGTAGCCAACATCTTCAACATCGTATTGCAATAGCTATTCGTCATCCAGAGATTGCCTTTTTTGTCATACTGCAACCCCGACACAAAGGTCATGCCCGCCATATCATTGAGCGGCGAGTTATCGGCATTGTAGTGCTCCACCACTCGATGGTCTTTACACTTGAAGACCCCATTGCCCCAAGAGGCCACAGCCCACTCCTCCTCATGTTTAGGATTGATGGCTACCCTTGTGAGGTCGAAGGTGGTGTGCGCTGGATCCCAATTCCTGAAATCGGTCGCATTGAATTGCCACTCTTGGTTTTCAAACCAGCTAAGTGCCGGATAGCGATAGCCGGGCGCGTATGCGGTGGAACCCTTGCGGGTGCCATGTACCGCCGCCACAACACCATTACGGGAATCAAGATGCTCCACATAGTCATCGAAGGGACCATCAGCCGCATAGAAATGATGAGAATAATAGGTCATGTTGTTGTACACCAGCCCGAATGCACAGTCTGCCACCCAAATACGGTCTCCATCGAGGACACACTCCCGCGCATCAGGCGTCTGTCCACTTGAATACCAATAGGCCAAATAAATACGGGTCAAATCAGGTGAAAGCAACTCGACTGTGTTCCAATTGCAGATGATCAGCGTGTCCCGCTGAACAAACATATCGCGCACCGACTGATACGTATGGTCGGTTTCCATCCATTCGTCCCCAAAAGAGACGCACAAGGTGTCCATCACTCCCTGCTCCTCACTGACTCGAACAGCGAAAATCCGGTCATCGAAACCCGCCAACAACGAAACATTCCAGCTGTTCTCCTCGGTCCACTGCGAAAAATCCGGAATCAAAGGAGACTGGACCGAAATACTGAACACCCCACGAGTAGTGGAAACATAGTACTTTTGATTGCTAACGGACACATCCGTAGGAGTCAGCTGCTCACTGCCGCGCTTTGTAAACCATGTATCCGAAATGACCATGTTTTCCAGATCAAAGAGCACAATTCCAAAGGGATAAACCAAAAAGGCATGGTCATCAATGATGCGGCACGTCTGCAAACGCTTTGAACCCGTTATGGTCTTGTCCTTCACGTCTCGAACATTCATAAGCTGGTCATCGCGAATCATGTCAATATTGCCATTTTCATAGCAGATAATCAACACGTTACTATTCTTATCATAGTGAATTCTGATGATGCCGATATCCGACAATCCATCCACTTTCGTCCAAGAGGTGAGCTCCGGCTGATCGTTCCCCAAAGTACTCTTATCCAACAACATCAAACCGTTATCCGTAGCTGCATAAACTGTGTTTGCATCCACCGCCACTGAAAAGAACCTATTCAATGAGATATGGCTGCGAAATTGACCGACAGGAATTTGAGCGACTCCCGAAAAGGCGGATAACACAATGATAGCTAGACTAATATATTTTTTCATAATGCAGTATTTCGATATAGGGCGGATTTTTTAAGATTATATGCCGGAAGCAATGAAGTCAACATGCTGATTAACAGAATCGTCACCATAACCATCAGCAAATCTGAAATCTGTATCTGAACCGGATAGTAAGGGATGATGTAATGTGCTCCACCACCGCCAAGTTTAACAATATGGAAAGTCTGCTGCAGGAAACAAATGAGTGCTCCGAGCAGCGTTCCTGCCAGACCGCCTAATGCAGACACCATCATTCCTTCGTATATAAAAACTCTCTGTATCAACGATTTGGAGGCTCCCATACTGAACAGAACCGCAGTATCCGTCTTCTTCTCCAGAATCAACATACCCAACGCTCCGATGATGTTGAAAGCCGCCAAAATCAGAATGAAAGCCAGAATCAGGTAAATCATGAATTTTTCTGACTTCATGGTTTTGTAGAGAGAATCTTCCTGTTCTTGTTGATCCTTAATGATGTACTTATCACCCAGAATATCAGCAATTTTCGAACGAACACGAGAGGGGTTCGCATCCTCTTTCAACTGCACCTCAACTGAAGTCACCTCCCCATTATAATTCATCAGCTCGCGCACGAACTCAATCGGACAGAAGATGTAGTTCTCATCGTAATTGGTATTGGTACTGAGCACGCCTGAGGGCATAAGATACTGGGTATTAAATGCATCGGCGGGATTGGCGAAATTCTTTTTCGTCCGTTTGGGATAGTAGAGCTTCATCAACTCGTAACTCAACAGGTTGATTTCCAAACTCCCGGCAACCCCAGAGCCCAGCACAGCGCACGGTTGGTCCAACTTATAGAGGTTCGTATCGCCGTCAACTACCATCTGTTCAAAATGGTGGTTACGGAAATAGCCTGCGGGCACGCCTTTAAGGTAAATCAGTTCCTGCCGCTCGTCGTAATTGGCCAACGCCATATCGCAAACAATCTCGTTGACTGCCTTCACATCAGGCAGTTTGCGCAATTGTTGCAAAGGAATGCTGTCGGTGGAAAAGGATTTTCCCTCGCGAAGGGTGATTTCGTAATCGGCGTGCAGTGCATTGAACCACCCCCCGATGATGTCGGACATGCCATTGAAAACGGAGAGCACCACGACAAGCGCGGCGGTGCTCACCATGATTCCGATCATGGAGATTCCGGAGATGACGTTGATGATATTGTGCTCTTTTTTGGAGAAAAGATAACGCCACGCCAGGAAAAAGGCTGTTTTGTGCGCTTTTTGGGACACTATTTCTTCAAAAGTTCGTCAATATGCTCCAAATAGTCCAGCGTGTCGTCCAAGAAAAATTCCAAAGTCGGAACCACACGCATCTGGTTGCGGATTTGCTGTCCGAGGCGGTAGCGAATATCCTTGGTGTTTTCCTTTATCAAACTGATAATCACCTCTTTGTCTTGAGTATTGTAGATACTCAGATAGGCTCTTGCAATAGACAAATCGGAGGTGATGGTCACCTTCGTCACCGTAATCATGCATTTATAAATATTTCGGCTGTCTTGCAGGAAGATATTCGCCAGTTCGCGCTGCAGCATGGCAGCAATTTTCTGTTGTCTTGTCGTATTCATCGTCTCAAATTTGAAACGGCAAAGGTACACATTATTTCGAAACGGAGGGATGAGATGTCAATTTTCGGGATGACATTACGGTTCATCCCTGTAGAGACGGTGTGCACACCGTCTCTACAACACCGTATGCACACCGTCTCTACGCCCCGGCGCCGTCGCGGATATGCACATCCATCTGGTTGAACGGAATCTCCAAACCTTCTGCGCGGAAGGCGTTGTAAATCCCTTCGTTGAGCGTAAAGATGGCGTTCCAGTAGTTCTCTGGCAATGTCCAGGCGTAGAGCCGCATGTTCAGCGCACTGTCTCCGAATTTCTCCAACGTGGCGAAGGGCGCTTTCGGCTCTTGCAACACCAACGGATTCTCCGCCGCCACCCGCAACATCACCTCCTTGGCCTTTTCTACCGACATGCCGTAGGCCAACCCCACATCGATGGCCACACGTCGCTGCGGCAGGTTGAAGTGGTTGACCAACGACTTGGTGGCCAACTCGGTGTTAGGCACGATGATTTTGCGCGCATCGTATGTGCGCAACGTAGTGTTGAAAATCTGGATGCTCTCCACGAAGCCGGCGTATGAACCCTGCTCGATGTAGTCACCCACTCTGAACGGTTTGAGCAACAGGATGATAACTCCGCCAGCGAAATTTTGCAATGTGCCCTGCAACCCCATGCCGATGGCGACGCCTGCCGCACCCAAAATGGCGATGAAGGAGGTCATCTGGATGCCCATGATGCCCATGGCGGTGAGCACCAACAACACCTTCAGCGTAATGTCAATCACCGAGTGCAGAAACTGCTGCAACGACGGATCGACTTTGTGACGGTCGTAAGCCCTCTGCATAATCTTGTTCAGCAGGTTGATGAGCTTCCAACCCACAAACAGCACGATGCCGGCCATAATCAGCTTCGGCACATACTGGAACACAATGTCGTTCAAAAACTGCTTTGCCCCAACGGCGAATGAACCCCATGTAGATATGTTTGTTTTTTCCATTATTGTCCGCAATAATTATCAATTATCAATTAAAAATAATTGTCTTTCTTAACTTTTGTGAGTTGGTTCACCGTGTTTTCCGGCTTATCGGAAGCGTAGTAGATCTTCACGTAGGCGATGTCCTTCAGGTAATCAATGTGACCGACTTCCAAACGTTTGATATCAAGGCCAGTGCGGTTTTTCAAATCCAGCATCAGCTCGTTTTCACGATCGGCGTGTGCCATTGCAACTTTCTCGTAGACAATGATTTTGCACTCCAGATGGTTTTTGCGGTGAATCGACTCGAAGAGCCAAACGGCCAGCACAATCAACAGATTCGTCACAAATAACTCCACATAGCTTACCGTCATTGCCAAACCATTGATGACGGAGATGCCGACGACCACGAACAGGTAGGTCATCTCGCGAATCGGCACCGTCTCCGTCCGGTATCGTATCATCCCGAAAATGGCGAAAAGTCCCAACGCGAAACCGATCTGCACCTTCACGTTGTCCATCAGGAAAATCAGAAAAAAAATGGTGATACTGAACAACATATAGGTGAAATAGTAGTCTCTGCGCTTGCTTTTCCGATAGTAAAGCAGCCCCACGATAATCCAGCAGACCGCCAGATTAAGGGCGAAGCGAAGGAGCATCTGCCACAGACTGGGACCGTCGAACCACGGAATTCCAAAAAGTCCGGGACCTTCGGCACTGCCAAATTCACTAGCAATGTCCGAATCGAACATAATATCATCCATTTGTATCATTGTTCTAAAGATTTTATTGTGTAATTTTGATTTGTTAACCTATTGACATACCGTATTTTATTCTTAAAACGGTTGTATTTCAGATGCCCGTCGGTGAGCAACATTCCAAGACAGTATTTACTCAGACCCTTTCGCTTCACGCGAGCGTCGCGAAGGAAATCCTTGAACTTGGAAGGCAGCGAACCGTCCTGTTTCACCTCCACGATGACCAAATCCGACACATCGGCATCGCAACCGCTGAGCCAGTTGTGGAAGCGAATACCGAAATCGATGGTGACGCGCTCGGTTTTGGCCTTGTTTACCAAAGTAATGCGCTGGAAAGCGTTCTCCAAACGCGGGGCCAACGGCTGGTCGGTCACCCACACGCGCTCGCGAATGAAATCCGACGACTCTTGAGCAGAATAGATGTCGCCCCACTGCTCTACGGGAACGGGAATGCGCTTTTTCTTGGTGCGCCCCGTGTTCTTCTTGTTCTTGATTTCGAGAAAAGCGATATTGGAGTCCACATAGATGCGCTGCCGGATTTTCTGCCGTTTCAGTCTGCGGTTGTGATGCATGGTGTAGGTAATGGCGTCAGGCGTGTCGAAATAGAGCGTTCGATAACGCGCAATACGCTGTCCCTCATGCTCTTGCACAAAAAAATGCTTGTTCCACAGCGGAGCTATCTGCAGAAGCGTTTCCATGTTCATCGGAAACTTGCTGTCCACGCGATTCATCAGCTTCACAGCGCTCATCTCCTCCAAAGAGATGGGGTCCATGGACTGTAATATATCCTGCAAATAACTCATCACAAGCTATTTACGAATATATTCGTACTCTTTTACCGAAAGCAGCTGTCCTTTGGCGTTGTAGTTCAGCTGGCGCTTTTTGGTGCCGTCGGCGTTATATTCGATTTTGTGAATGCGGTAGGGTTTGTTTCGGTCGTCATAGACCACCTCGCGCACCACGCGGTCCTTATCGTCGTACTCATACGTACAACGGGCCTTCATGCCGGTAGCTGTATATTCAATCTCCTCGATTTTGCGGCCTTTAGCATCGTATTTAATCACCGCGTCCAAATAGCGAGTGCCCTTCACGGGGGTCTTCCACACCTTCGTTGTAGAATTTTTTCGCAGCTCCTTTTTGTCTTTGCTTTGCCCGAACGAAACGGTGACGCACAACAAGGCGCAGCTCAGCAGTATGATGATTCTTTTCATTTTTGTTGTTTTTCCTGACAATGATTCATTTTCGTGGAAAAGGTTAAAGGTTTGTTCAACTTTCTTCCAATGCCCCTAAAATGGAAGCGCAAAAATACTTTTTTTATCTGAAAAAAGCTCAAGAAAAAAAATGCTGACCCCATCCAATAAAATCGTATTTTTGCCGTTTGATTAAAAACGTAAAAAAATGAAAAAAATCATTGCATTAGTCGTCCTGTTTTTAGGCTCTGTTTTGGTATTTTCCGCTTGTGATACACAAAAGCGCTGTGCTGCTTACGGCCATTACACCTATTTCGCACCGGCCGAGAATCCGAGCAACGCCGACTAAGACGTTTGCACATGCTTTTCTGGGGCGTCAAACGGAAACATCTACACAAAGCGCTGCTAACAACATTGTTAGCGGCTGCTTTTTCTATTTCATACGCCCAAAATGTCGGAGACTACCACCACGACGTGACCACCAAGGAGTGGAACTTCCAGATTTTCGCCAACACATCCGGCTTTGGTGGCGGATTTCAACACGGCCGTACCCCCGACCTCTACAACAAGCATTTCTGGGAGCTGCAGTTCATGTCGAACCGGCATCCCAAATCAGTGCGCTCCATCAACGCCCTATATGAGAACGTAAGGCCAATCCGCTACGGACAGCTTTATATGCTCTTTTTCCTGCAGGGCGGCTACGGTTACCAACGCACCCTGCATCTGAAGCCCTACTGGGGCGGCGTGCAGGTCAACTACACCTTGTCGGCAGGTCCGGCACTCGGCATCGGTATCCCCAACTACGTAGAGGTAATCAACTATAACACAGGATTTTCCGAGATTGTGCGTTACGACCCCGAAAAACACAACCTCAACAACATCCTCGGCGGTGCCCGCTGGTACACTGGTATTTCGGAGACCATCTTCCGTCCCGGCTTTTATGCCAAAACCGGACTCACTTTCGACTTCGCGAAGAGCGACTACAAACTCCGAGCGCTCGAAATCGGACTGCAAATCCAGATGGTATTCCCCTTCATCCAGCAGATGGCCTTCAACCCCGCCAAAAAATTCTACCTCACCGGCTATCTCAGCTTTAATTTTGGCAAAAAGGTTGGCCGGTTGGGATAACTTTAACGTAATTTGTACATGAAATTCAAATACACCCAAAAATACGAGATATCACCTGTAGAGACGATGTGCACATCGTCTCTACATTTTCAGAAGAATATTATGAAAAAGATCATTATACCTGCATTAATCATTATTTTCACAGGGCTTTGCACCCGCGTTTCCGCCCAAAACGATTTCGAAATTGTCAAAAACGTGGACATATTCATCAGCGTGCTCAACGAGCTGAACGACAAATATGCCGATGAAATCTCGCCCGGAGAGCTCACCCAGACCGCCATCAAGGCTATGCTCAAGAGCCTCGATCCCTACACCGTCTATTATAACGAAGGCGAAATCGAGACCTACCGTATGCAGAACGCCGGCGAGTCGGGCGACATTGATATAACCCTGAAAACCATTGACAGACAGATGGTTATCTCCGATATGGTAAAAGACGGACCCTCCGCGAAGGCCGGTTTACGCGTGGGCGACCGCATCCTTAGCGTCAACGGACAGTCATCGGAGAGCCGCGGCATCGACGCCCTATACTTGGCTATGCGCGGACAACCTGGCAGCACATATTCGGTGGAGGTGTTCCGCCCAACCGACAACAAAAACCTGACCTTCAAGGTGAAACGGGAAAAGGTGAAACAACCCAACATCCCCTACTCCGGCATTCTCGGCGACAAAGTGGGCTACATCAAGCTCAACCAATTCCTCGAAAAAGCCGGTAACGAGGTGTTTGAAGCCTTCAAACAACTGAAAGAAGAGGGGATTCAATACCTTATCATCGACTTGCGTGACAACGGCGGCGGTCTGCTCGGCGAAGCCGTCAACATTATCGATCTCTTTGTGGGACCGAACATTACCGTCGTGGAAACGAAAGGCAAGATTGAGGAAATGAACCGCATTTACCCGACGCGAAATCCCGCCGCTGATGCAGACATCCCCATCGTGGTTTTGGTGAACGAAAATAGTGCCTCTGCCTCTGAAATCGTCTCCGGCACACTGCAAGACCTCGACCGTGCAGTCATCGTCGGAAAGAAATCCTTCGGCAAGGGACTGGTACAGAAGGTCTACCCCATGGACTACAACACCAGCATGAAAATCACCGTGTCGAAGTACTACATCCCAAGCGGTCGCTGCGTGCAAAACATCGAATATTTCGACCGCGACACCACCAAGGGCGGCTATAAAATCCCTGATTCTTTGGCAGTTGCTTATAAGACCAAGAACGGCAGAACCGTTTACGACAAAGGTGGCGTGGAACCCGATGTGGTGGTGCCCGACGAAGTGCAGCCCGATATCCTCACGGCGCTTATCGAGGCGCAGGCCATCTTCGATTTCGCCAATGACTACCGCGCCAAGCACGAAAGCATTGCCGAAGCTGACAAATTCGTGGTGGACGATGCCATCTACAACGAGTTTCTGGCCTTCCTGAAGGAGAAAAAATACAGTTACACGACCGCTCTGGAAGAGGCATTGGAAGAATTGAAAACGACTGCCGAAAACGAAAAGGCATTCTCGAACATCCAAAGCACTTACAATCAGCTGAAAACGCAGGTGGAGAACCTCAAAACGCAGGATTTGACCACCTACAAGCCCGAAATCGCCCGCGCGTTAACGCAAGAGATCGTTTCCCGATACTACTACAGCACCGGCAAGCTTATCAACAGTCTGCACCACGATCGCTACATTGAAGAGGCCAAGGCGGTTTTGCTCAACCCGAGTCGTTACCAATCGATCCTCGCCCCGAAAAAATAGCCCATGAGCCGAAAAAGCTTCCATCAGACATTCTATCTGCTCGGAATCATCGCCGCATCCGTGGCGATGCCACTGTCGCATTTTCTGATGGGGCTGGCTGGTTTCCTGCTGTTCCTCAACTGGATAGCCGAATGGAACTGGCAAGAGAAACATCGGTTCATTCGAAAGAATCGCCAAGGTCTTTGGTTTTCAGCATTCTACCTCGTTTATGCAATCGGGTTAGTGCACGTCACCGACTGGGGCGCAGCAGGATCCGAAATGCTTTCCAAGCTCCCGTTTCTACTTGCACCTCTCATCATTATCTCCTCTAAACCATTCAACAGCAGACAGTTGCAATATATTTTCGGTTCATTTATCCTCGCCACACTGATTGGATGCATCTGGAATTTCTTTTACGCACAGACGCACATTTTGGGCAACTACCGCGAAATGTCGCGCTTTATCGACCACATCCGCTTCAGTCTTTGCGTGGTGATGTCCATTGTCTTCTGCGTCCACTACCTGCTCCACCCTGCCGACAAGAATTCCCTTTTGAAATATATCTATCTTGTTATCAGCCTGTTATTACTGTTCTATCTGGTCTACTCCCAAACACTCTCAGGCATCATCATTCTGATGTTGATTACATTATGTTACATCTTCTATCTGATTGTCAACCAGAAAAATAACAAGCTTAGATGGGCTTTAGGCGGCATGATGGGTCTGCTTTTGACCGTCGCCATTGTCTACATCGCATATATCACCTACGACTACTTCCATGTAAAGGATCCCACACCTGACACCTCCGAACTCACGGCATCCGGAAATCCATATACTTTTGATGAAAATCCCATGGTGGAGAACGGACATTATATCGAGTATTGGATTTGCGAACCTGAGCTTGAGGCTGCGTGGACGATGCGCTCGGACACCGACTATAACGAACTGACTGCCGCCACATTACGCAGATACCTCAACTCGCTCGGACTGCGTAAGGACTCTACTGCGGTGATGCAACTCAGCGACGACGACATCCGCCACATCGAGCAGAAAACCGCCAATGTCTATTATGTGCAAAAAGGTCACCTGCGGAGAGCGCTGTACGAAACGTATTTCGGGATTTCGCTGTATAAAAAACACGGTATCATCAACGAATCATCGATGTTGGAGCGCATGGAGTTGTGGCGTGCGTCTTGGCAAGTCATCAGCGAGAATTGGCTGTTCGGAGTGGGCATCGGACAACAGCGGGCTGCATTAGACCGACAGTTGGAGCTGCAACACTCGCCTATCGCCGACAAGAAGAAAAACCGCGGCAGCCACAACCAATATCTCACCTTCTGGATCGCCTCCGGCATCATCCCTCTGCTCTATTTCTGTTTTCTACTGTTTTATCCCTTTGTTAGCATGCCCAAGCGCATCACATTTATCTACTTCGCCCTCTTTTTGCTGCTATTCCTCTCCATGTTCGTGGAGGACACCCTCAACGCCCAAACCGGCCGTATGCTATTCTCCATCTTCGTGCCGCTACTGTTGTTTTGCGATGAACGTAAACCAGGGTACTAACCTTAACCTCTAACCTCTAACCTTTAACCTTTAACCAAACCCTATAAACCTGTAAGCTCCTAAGCTCCTAAGCCTTTAAATATGTCCGGCCTCTACCTCCATATCCCATTCTGCAAATCCAAGTGCGTTTACTGCGGATTCTATTCCACAGTAAACCAGAAGGATGTGGAACGATACGTGGGCGCTCTGGAGGAGGAGATGGTTTTGCGAAAGGAGGAGACAACAGGGGAAACCATCCGAACCGTCTATTTCGGTGGTGGCACGCCGTCGTTGCTGCAACCCGCTCAGCTGCAACGCATTTCGGACAGCATTCATCGGCATTTCGCCATTGATCCCAACGCGGAGATTACCATTGAGGCCAATCCGGAGCAGCTTTCGTTGAAATACTGCAGGTCGCTGAAAACATTGGGATTCAACCGATTGAGTATCGGTGTTCAGTCGTTTCAGGACGACATTTTGCAGTTTTTGGGACGAAAACACACCGCTCAGGAGGCGCTCGATGCGATTAAGAACACCCACACGGCTGGTTTCGACAACCTCTCCATCGACCTTATCTACGGGGTGAACGAACGCGATAACACACAGTGGAAGAAGGAGTTGGAGACCGCCTTCTTACTACCGATAACGCATTTTTCCGCATACGCGCTCACTGTGGAGGAGAACTCCCTGCTCTATCGCCGCATTCGTCAGCACCGCGACGTGGAGCCAGATGAAGACTTGGCTTCCGTGCAATATGAGATCCTGACGGAGGCGGTGGCGAAGTCGCGGTTCGCGCAGTACGAAATCTCCAACTTTGCGGTAAAGGGTTGGGAATCACGCCATAATTCCGCCTACTGGCAGCGGATTCCCTACCTCGGGATCGGAGCCTCCGCGCACTCGTTCGATGGTGTTCACCGCTCCTGGAACGCTCCCACCCTATCGGGCTACTTCACCCAAATCGAGCAGCGGAAACCCTTCCACGAGCGCGAAACCCTCACCGACATCGACAAATACAACGAGTTCCTCCTCTTGCGATTACGCACCGCCGCGGGCATTGACTTGCAGGAGATGTCGCAACTCTTCGGCACAGAACAGGTCGAATCGCTGCTTCGCTATTTCACCGACCACGTACCACCCGCGCATTACGTGCGCACCCCCGACCGTCTGCACCTGACCGCGAAAGGGCTTTGGTTCGCCGACGGCATTGCGGGGGATGCGTTTGGAGTGAGCGATTGTAGAGACGATGTGCACATCGTCTCTACGGAACAGTCATAATCTCGCTTACATGAGGTATAATTTCAGAAATTGTGTACTTTTGCCAGTCAAAATTCACGGAATAAAACAACCTCGAATATGAAAAAAATCACACTCCCGACCATTATCCTTGCGGCCGTTTTGATGTTCGGCTGCCAAAAACCCAAAGCCATCGTGGTGGTGCCCGAGCCCGTGGAAGTCACACCCAAAGCCGGACAGTTCACCATCGATGACAAGACGATGCTCTGCTTCGACAACCTCGGCACGGAAGCCTCCGAAACATCGAAGATGATCCGCGAACTTTACGAAAGCTACTTCAAACTTCGGCCGAACTTGGGCGATGCAGAGAGCGCCAAAAAGAACTCCATCTTGTTCTCAATCAGCAAGAAAGAGATCAAGGACATCGGTGATGAAGGATATGTACTGGAAGTGAAATCCAAGCGTATCATAGTGGAGGCCAACACCACCGCCGGACTCTTTTACGGTATGCAGACGCTACTGCAACTCGTTGGCACCGACAAGCTGGCCGACAGCAAAACGTTCGCTGTACCGTGCTGCCAAATCACTGACTATCCGCGCTTTGGCTACCGAGGTGCGCACCTCGACGTATCGCGCCACTTCTTCGACACCGCTTTCGTGAAGAAGTACATCGACCTGTTAGCCTACTACAAAATCAACAAGTTCCACTGGCACCTCACCGACGACCACGGCTGGCGCATCCAAATCGACCGCTACCCCGAACTCACTCGCGTGGGCGCGTGGCGTCCCGAACGCAGTTCTTGGGACACGCTACACCCCGTACTGCCCGATGAGCCCATGACCTACGGCGGCTTCTACACCAAGGAGCAAATCCGCGACATCGTGCGTTATGCCGCCGCCCGCCACATCGACATCATCCCTGAAATCGAGATTCCAGGCCACTGCAGCGCCATCCTCGCCGCCTATCCGCAGTTCGCCTGCGACGACTACCCCTACACCGTGGCCGTGGGTCCCTACTGGCCGCCGAAAGCCATCATGTGCGCTGGTAATGACGGTGTGCTCACCTTCTACAAGAACGTGCTGAACGAAGTTGCCGAAATGTTCCCCTACCCTTACATCCACATCGGCGGCGACGAGGCCTTCAACGACAACTGGCAGGTCTGTCCGAAGTGTCAGCAGCGCATCCAGGACAAGGGACTTAAGAACGAATTTGAACTTCAGCAATGGCTGATGAACCAGATCGAGCAGCATCTGGATTCGCTTGGCAAGAAGGCCATCATCTGGGACGATATTGTGTCTGAGGACATGGTGAACAAATCCACTATCATGTGCTGGCAGGGCCTCGACGTGGCGAAGACCGCCGCCAAACACGGCAACGACGTGATTATGTGCCCCACCACGCACTGCTACTACAACTACTACCAGAGCAAGGACAAGGACGAGCGACTCTGCATGGAGGGCTACGTCTCCTTGGGCAAGGCCTACTCCTTCGACCCAATGCCTGAGGGCTTAAGCGAGGCGCAACAAAAGCACATCCTCGGTGGGCAGTGCAACCTCTGGACCGAGTTTGTCAACGACCCCGAAACGGCGGAATACATGATCCTGCCGAGACTCTTCGCGTTGTCAGAATGCGTTTGGAGTCCAAAAGAGAAGAAAGACCCGCAAAAATTCGCCACCAAGGTTGAATTCGAACGGAATTTGATGAAGAAGTTAGGGTATCGACCGTCAGGAAAGGCGGTGATGGAGGTGGAATGATTTCAATGCATAATGTATAATGCATAATGAAGAATGTAAATAATGGGGCTGCTCGGTGGGGCGGCCTCAATTTTTTAGTAGACGACACTTCCAGCGTCGCTATTATTCGACGCTGGAAGCGTCGCCCCCTAGCACACCGTCAATTCACCCCGCACCCAGTCGCCGCACCACTTCCACCACGTCAGCACTCTCAATCAGCGTGAAACAAAACAGTTTCTTCCCCAAATCTTTGAATGAAGCCCCGAAAGTGTACAATATGCTGTCATCAAGGAGAAGGAATCGGTCATGCACGGAGGAGAGCACCTGTAACTGCACAGGAGGATATTGCATATTGTGCCGTTCGATATCCAGGCGGAAAGCATTGGTAAGGCGACTTACGCAAACTGTGGCGGTCACCCCATCCGCTCTCTTCGTCAACTGGGTCAAGACACTGTCATCGGCGTAATTGTCTATCAGAACAATGGATTTTTTCGCACTGCGAATCAAATCCGACACAAACTGGTAGGCATCAAATATTTGTCCGTCAAAGAAAATGCCTTGTTTTGGTGGAAGTGCGGTTTGAACCATCGTCTGAACCTGATTTGTAAGCTTTGCCACTTGGTTTTCAACTTGGTTCATTCTTTGATAGATGGCATAACCGCGATATAGATACTCTTTAAGCACTTGCGTAGCCCAAATGCGAAATTCTGTACCTCTCTTGCTCTTAATCCGATATCCGACCGAAATAATCACGTCAAGACTGTAGAAAGCTACGGGCTTGTCTGAATTTGCAATTTGCAAAAAATGCAAATTGCACTCCTTTTGCAACTCCCCTTCTTCGAATATATTGCGAATGTGGCGGGAAATCACTGATACATCCCGTTGAAAAAGCAACGTCATTTGCGTCTGATTCAACCATACGGTTTCTTGCTCCACCAGTACATCCAATTGAATTTGAGAATCTTCCGACTGGTATAATTTCATTTCAGTGGTCATAATATTTCGTTTTTAAATTGGATGCAAAAATA
>Ga0310786_10000158_pt1 | contig 113648 bp, 87 predicted proteins | sample AusTroGonzalo_MG_FD_203881 | JGI IMG/M metagenome (GOLD analysis project Ga0310786, IMG submission 203881) | Bovine rumen microbial communities from tropical cattle in Woodstock, Queensland, Australia - Gonzalo_03 (v2) (version 2) | ecosystem: Host-associated > Mammals > Digestive system >... | reverse complement strand
TTCCAGAAGTGCCGACTGCCGTATGTATGAAAGTCTATGGCCCTTACGACCGCCTGTACCAGAATTACATCGACCTTTTTGCCTGGATGGAGAAAGAAGGCTGGAAAGTGGCCGATGCCCCTAGAGCCGTCTACGTGGATGGCGTCTGGAATCAGGAAGACCCCGAGAAGTGGCTGACCATCATCCAGGTGCCGGCGGAGAAGGCATAAAGTCTGGGGGATTAGGCCCCCACTAAATCAAATAATTAGGCATGAAAAAGACCGCCAATCAGTGGTCTTTTTTTGTGCCTCGGGCGGGAATACTGACCATTTGGCAGAAACTCCTCACTGCAAATAAGTTAGGCGGACACCTGTTGTTTTTAGTGTAACATTAGTGAAACATTTCTGTCTGCCAGTGTCTTCCTATTGCACAAAAAGACAATCTAAATATTGTACAATACATATATAGTTTTTATCTTTGTGGTATGAGCAGGGCAATTGAATTTTTGGAGGCGCGTCAGTCTCCCACACCATCCCGCTGGCGTGAAGACGCACAATGGCGCAGAGACAATGAGTATTGGCTCAAGTATTCCCGTTTTATTACGCTTCAGGTTCTGCGTGCAATGGAGGAGCAATCAGTTACTCAAGTGGAACTTGCCAAGCGAATGGGGTGCACTCAGCAGTATGTTTCCAATCTGCTGAAGGGAAGTTCCAACATGACGCTTGAAACCATCGCGCGTTTGGAGAATGCCTTGAGCATCGACCTTATCAAATCGGCCCTCACATATGTTCACGGCTACGACTCGACCGTGCCTTCCCGTCCCCAATACCTGAATGATTCGTCAGGGGAAGAACTTAATCCCGACATCAAAACAAGCGATTGCGTAGATGGTTACAAATCTCGGAAGAAGCAAGTATCCAAATAACTACCTAAGATATTCAGATAAGATTTGATCGATGCCTTCACCGCGAAGGCCTTCCCGTTTCAGGAGCGTTCCGTCCGGGCCGAAGAGGAAGATCTGCGGGATGGAAGAGAAGCCGTATATGGTGGCAGCCCTGCCATCTTCAATGTACAGCTGGTCCCAGGGGATGTTCTCTTTTTCTACCAACGCCTTGGCATTCTTGGCCTTGTCATTCACCGTAACGCCGACAATATCAAACTTCGGCCCGGCATACTTTGCATAGGCGGCTTTCAGGTAAGGTGTCTCCCCGCGGCAGGGACCGCACCAGGAAGCCCAGAAATCCACCACCACATATTTTCCGTGGCCGATATAGTCCGACAGGCGGCGGACGCTACCGTCGGGCCGGGTAGCTTCGATATCTTTGAACTTACCACCCTCTTGGGTGGCTCTTTTCGTCTGAATCCTTTTCAGACGGTCCTGAAGGGCCGGTTTGGCCTGCATTTCGGGGGAGAATCGGCCTATCATTTCCTCTATGGCGTCGTCATCTTCCTTCTGGATGACAAAATTGAAGGCCAATAGACCCAGGCCGTTGTCCAGATTGTTCTCGTACATTGTCTTGCAGAAGGCAATCAGCTCATCATAGCTATTGGGATCCTGACGGACTTTCTGCCGGACCTCGGCCTGCTTGTCAAAGAAGGCCATCAGTTCGTAATTGAGCGACTTGGGATTCGAAGAGACCATCGAAATACCCTCTCCGTCAATGGTATAACGGAGCTTGGAACCATCAGAAACAAAAGCCTTGCTTATGTCTCCTTCATTACTGGCAAAGGTGAAATATCCGGTAACGGTCTTGTCCACCGTGAGACTGATGGTAAAGGCGCCATCCTTTACGGCAACAAGGGTGTCTACCGTCCCCGTTGAGGCCGGTAAAACAACGGTTACATTTTGGGGTGCTGTCCCGTTAAAGTGACCTTCAATAACCGTTTTCTTCTGAGCGCTTCCAATAAAGGGCAGAACCAGCAGGAGAATAAGAGAGGCAATAGGGGTTTTCATACTAACTAACGTTTGATTATTCAAAGATAGTAATATTTCTTTGCCGATACTGAGCTATGTATGGCGCAGGTGCGTTTTTTTTCTGCACACCTGCGCCGCAAATCGGCGTTCTACGGCCTCTGCTGGCGCCGGTCCGCGCACTTTTAGCAGACCTGCGCCATTCCAGCCTCCGACCTGCGCCATGGGTACAAAAAAAGACCGGACTCGCCAGTCTTTTTTTGTGCCCCGGGCGGGAATCGAACCCGCACGGCCTTTTCGGGCCAAGGGATTTTAAGTCCCTCGTGTCTACCATTCCACCACCAAGGCAAAATGTGGGGAGTGCAAAGGTACTAAAAATATTTCTTTTCGTTCCTATACAGGGCCAGAAAGATGAAGATGAGGATGGTGAAGGCCCATAGGGAGGAGCCGCCGTACGAGAGAAGCGGCAGGGGAATGCCAATCACGGGCATCAGGCCGATGGTCATGCCCACGTTGATGAACAGGTGCATGAAGATGCAGGCGGCCACGCAGTAGCCATAGGTGCGCGTGAAGTGGCCACGGCAGCGCTCGGCATCGGAGAGGATGCGCACAATCAGGAACACATACAGCAGAATTACCACCAGGCAGCCTGCGAAGCCCCACTCCTCACCTACGGTGCAGAAGATGAAGTCCGTGCTCTGCTCCGGTACAAAGCCGAAGGTGGTCTGCGTACCCTGCAGGAAACCCTTGCCCAACAAGCCGCCGGAACCAATGGCAATCTTACTCTGGTTCACATTGTAGCCGGCACCGGCCAGGTCTTCTTTCATGCCCAGGAGCACCTCAATACGGGAACGCTGGTGGTCCTGCAGCACGTTCTGGAAAATGTAATCCGTGGAGAATACCAGCATCACGCCCGCCACAAAAGCGGCCACCGAGATCCCCAGGAACGTATCTTTCTTCTTATAGGCCCACACCAGAATCACCGGAATGGCAATGAACGCGCCGCCCAGCATCACGTACATGGGCTTGATGCGCAGGATGAAGCTCCAGAAATAGGACGTGGGTTCATTGGCCTCGGGCACCCAGATGCGGTTGTTCAGGTAGTCCATGCGGGCGGTGACCATGTCCGACAGCCAGCCCAGCACCGTGGGAAGCAGGCCGATGATGAGCACCGTCCCCGCGCAGATGAACACCCGCCGCCAGAAGCGGGAAGGCTGCATATAGGCATTGCACGCCACCAGCACCGCAATCATGATGAGGATGGACCAGAAAGGTCCCATGGTGAGCGTCGTAATGAACAGGACAATGACAAGGCCGATAAGCCCCAGCCACCAGCCGGAAAGCCCCTCGCGGTACAGCACGAAGATGAAACCGGCATATACCAGGGCGCTGCCCGTCTCACTCTCTGCCACGATGATGAGCATCGGCAGGCCGATCATCGCACACGCAATGAAGAAGTCCTTCAGCCGCGTCATCTTGAAGTTCTGCTGGCTCACCCACCAGGAGAGCAGCAGCGATGTGGATATCTTCGAAATCTCCGCCGGCTGGAAACGCACAGGCCCCAGGTCAAACCAGGAGTGCGAACCCTTCACGTCCGAGGAAACAAATATCACCAAAACCAGTAGCCCCAGCACAAACACATAGAGCGGGATACAGACCCCCTCCCAGAGCTTCGCCGGCAGCAGAAACAGAATAATGCCCGCCAGCCCGAAAGCTGTGAGAATCCACACGAACTGCTTGCCGGCACGCGTGCTGAAATCCAGCAGCGAAGTGGCCTCCACCGTGTGTGTGGCCGCGTAAATATTGATCCAGCCAATGAACACCAGCAGGAGATAAACCCCTACCAGCATCCAGTCGATGGACTGTCTCTTCTGTGAACGCGGCTCAATCATGTTTTACGCGGGACATCAGGTTGGCTTCTTTCATGCGGGCTTCCAAAGCGGGACGCTTTGTCTCGCCCTTGAGATATTTCTCCACCATGAGGGAGGCGATAGGTGCGGCATACGTCGCGCCGAAACCACCGTTCTCCACATAGGCGGCAATGGCAATCTTGGGGTTGTCCATCGGGGCAAAGCAGATGAACACGGAATTATCGGCCCCTCGGGGGTTCTGCGCCGTGCCCGTCTTTCCGCAGATGTCCAGCGAATCTACGTGCGCGACGGCGGCCGTTCCGCCCATGCCGGGCCCGGAGTTCACCGCCCGCCACATGCCCTTGACCACCTTCGGGAACTGCAGCGTGTCTACCAGCGTGTACTGCGGCTGCGTGAAACGCTCGTCAATTTCCACGCCCTCGGAGGCCTTGATGATGTGCGGAATGTAGTAATGACCGCGGTTGGCGATGGTGGCGCAGAGGTTCGCCAGGTGCATCGGCGTCGCAAGGATTTCACCCTGGCCGATGGAAAGGGAAATCACCGTGGTGGAGTTCCAACTGCCGCGGCCATAGGCGCGGTTGTAGGTCTTCGAGGAGGGGATGCTGCCGCTTAACTCGGCCGGGAAGTCGCTTCCCAGCTTGCGGCCGAAGCCGAAGCTCATCACCATCTCCCGCCAGTGGTCCAGGCCATCGGCCACATTCGCGAACTTCTTCTGGTCCAGGATGTTCTTGAGCACATAGCAGTAATAAGCGTTGCAGCTCATCATGATGCTCTCCTCCATGTTCAGCGGGCTCTTGTGCACGTGGCAGCCCAGCTTGTGGCCCGCGCCGAAGTGGTAACCCTGATGGCAGGGGTAGGTCATCTCCGGGCGCAGCACGCCTTCTTCCAGGCCGATGAGTCCGTTCACCAGCTTGAACACCGAGCCGGGCGGGTAGGACGCCTGCACCGCACGGTTGTACATCGGCTTATAAGGGTTCTGCGAAATCTCGTTCCAGTACTTGCCGATATCGGCCAGCATATTTACGTCGATACCGGGGGCCGATACCAGCGCCAGGATTTCTCCCGTGGAAGGCTCGATGGCGACGATGGAGCCCACCTTGTTCGCCATGAGCTCCTGCCCGTACTGCTGCAGGGCTGCGTCGATGGTGGTTACAATGTCGTGGCCCGGGATGGCCTCCTTGTCCTCGGTGCCGTCCTTGTAGGGCTGTTCAATCTGGTTGCGGGAGTTGCGCAGGTAAATGTGATAGCCTTTTTCGCCGCGGAGCTCCTGCTCGCGGGCGGCCTCGATGCCGGTCATGCCCGCATAGTCGCCGCTGCGGTATTCCCCGGCGTGTTTGTCAATGTAGGCCTGGTTCACCTCCGAGACATAGCCCAGCAGGTTACCGCCTGCGTTCACCGGGTAGTCGCGGATACTGCGCACCTGGCCGCGGAAGCCCGGGAACTTGTATTTCACTTCGTCAAAGCGCATGTACGTTTCGGCCGGGACCGTGCGCAGCATGGTCACCGACTGGAAGCCGATGGAAGAGCGGCGCCGGCGGTATTCCGCCAGTTTCTCCCGGATGAAGTCCGGCTCCACGCCCAGCACCGTAGCCAGGGCCAGGGTGTCGAAAGCCTGCACCTCGCGCGGGCTCACCAGGATATCGTAAGCTACTTTGTTACCCACCAGGATCTGGCCATTCCGGTCGTAGATGACGCCACGGGTGGGGTAGATGGTTTCGTAGATGGTAGCGTTGCGGTCGGCGTCCTCTTTATAGCGGTCGTCCAGAATCTGCAACGAAAAAATTTTGCCCAGAAGTACCAGCGCGGCAACTCCCAGGCCAATCAGAATGCGGATATGACGTCCGTCCGGGGTCATCGGCGGGGATCCGGAGCCAGGAGCCCCAGCGTGAGCAGGGAAACCAGCAGGCTGGCGCCCAGCGACACCGTGAAGCGGATGGCATTGAACAGCAGGGGACGCACACCGGCACTGTCAATCCAGACGTAGACCATCAGGAACAGGGAGTAGGCCAGCAACAGGGCCAGCATGGTTTTCCCGAAACCGTTACGCTGGACGGAGAAGTCTTCTGAACGGGCAAACAGTTCGTTGCCGAAGACCAGCCGGATGATCCCGTTGCGGAAGTAGGCTACCGGCACCAGCGCCAGGGCGTTGAGGCCGATCATCCCCTCCGACAGGAAGTCTACGGACAGGCCCGTGGCGAAGGCGATGAGCATGGCGCCCACGCAGCCCACGCGGATGGAGATGCACAGCACCATCGCGGGAAGGATGGTGAGCATCAGGTAGGGGCTCACGCGCAGATAGTTGGTCAGGAGCAGCTGCGCAATGACCAAAAGCACGTAGTATAACCAGAATACGTCGCGTCTCATTGTACAAACTGTTCTATTTCGTCAAACGAATTATTGTGCACCACCGTCACATAGCGGATGGAACCGAAATCCTGGAAAAGCTTTACTTCAATCTCGTTGGTGGACCCGTTGATTACGCGGGAGCCGCCGGCGATACCCAGCGGAATGTCGGGCGGGAACAACAGCGAGTGACCGCTGGTGAACACCGTGTCTCCGGGCTGGTACTTGTACTGCAGGGGAATCTCCTTGAGCACCGCCTTGCCGGAGGAAACGCCGTCCCACACGAGCAGGCCGCTGCCGCCCTCCAGGCCCAGCCGGGCGCTGATGGAGATGTCGTTGTTCTGGAAGGAGAAGGCAAACGCATGATGCGCGCTCACCGCGTCCACGATGCCCACCACGCCGTTGTGCGTGACCACACCGGACTTCTCCTGCACGCCGTCCTCGTAGCCCTTGTTCAGGATGAGGTAGTTGTGCTGGCCGTTGTGGCTCATCTTGACTACCTCGGCCGCGAGGGTGGAAAATCCGGGCCGATTGTCAAGTGCCATCGTGTCCACGTGCGCCTTCCGCAGCTGCTCGCGGGCCTGGAAAAGCTCCTCCGTAAGGGCGAAGTTCTCCTGCGCGAGCTGCTCGTTCACGCCGCGCAGTTGGAAGTAATAGCCGATATAGTTTGAGCCGCCCCAGACCTTGTCCATGAAGACATGGGCAGAGTGGGCGGCCCAACTGCGCTGAAGCGGGGCGTTGCTGTACACCATCTGGAACGCGGTCATTTCCAGCAAGACGAAAATGACCAGGTTAGCCAGTTTGGAAATCCAGGACGTCCGCTTCTGCATAGATTAGCGCATGAGGAAGGAGTAGTTCTCCGTGTTCTTCAGGGCGATGCACGTACCGCGGGCCACGGCGCGAAGCGGGTCTTCGGCCACGTGGAACGGGATGTTCATCTTCTCGGACAGACGCTTGTCCAGACCGCGGAGCAGGGAACCGCCGCCGCTGAGGAAGATACCGTTCTCCACGATATCGGAGTACAGCTCCGGGGGAGTCTGCTCCAGCGTCTGCTGGATGGCAGCTTCCAGACGGGCGATGGACTTGTCCAGGCAGTGGGCGATCTCCTGGTAAGGAATGAGGGCCTCTACCGGGTGTCCGGTCATCAGGTTCGGACCACGCACCAGGAACGGTTCCGGTTCTACATCCAGCTGAGGGATGACGGCGCCCACGGCGATCTTGATCTTTTCGGCGGTGGTTTCACCCACCTTGATCACGTGCTGCTGACGCAGGTAGTTCTGGATATCCGAGGTGAAGACGTCACCGGCGATACGGATGGACTCCTGCTGGACGATACCGCCCAGGGAGATGACGGCAATCTCGGTGGTACCGCCACCGATATCGACCACCATGTTGCCCTTCGGGGCTTCCACATCCAGGCCGATACCCAGTGCGGCGGCCATCGGCTCGTAAATCAGGTATACGTCGCGGCCGCCGGCGTGCTCGGAGGAGTCACGCACAGCACGGATCTCCACTTCCGTGGAACCGGAGGGGATACCCACCACCAGCTTGAGGTTGGAAGCGAAAATGCTGCGATGACGGGCGTTCACCTGCTTGATGAAGCCGCGGATCATCATCTCTGCCGCATTGAAGTCTGCGATCACACCATCCCGGAGCGGACGGATGGTCTTGATGCCCGGGTTGGTCTTTTCGTGCATCATTTTGGCCTTCTGGCCCAGGGCGATGCACTTGCCGGTCTGGTTGTCGATGGCCACGATGGAGGGTTCGTCCAACACAATCTGATCATTCTGGAAAATGATGGTGTTGGCGGTTCCCAGGTCCATGGCCAGCTCTTGGTTCAGGAAGCGGAATGCCATATGTTGTTTCTATCTAATTCGATTAAGCCTTCAAAATTACGAAAAAAAACTTACATTTGCGTAAAAGAAATGCATGATGGAGAGAAAAAAATTCGTGATCGTCACCGCCGGGGGAACCGGCACCCGAATGGGGGCATCCGTCCCGAAACAGTTCTTAGAACTGGAGGGCAAGCCCATCCTCCGTCTCACCATTGAAAAATTCCTGGAAGCCGTGCCCGACATCCGCGTCATCACGGTGCTCCCGGAAGACCACGTGAGCACCTGGCGGGATTACTGCATTAAGGCCGACTTCAACTGCCCGCAGCGCCTGGTAAAAGGCGGTTTCACCCGCTTCCACTCTGTGAAGAATGCGCTGGAGCACGTGCCCGATGGGTCCCTCGTCGCCGTGCAGGACGGCGTGCGCCCGCTGCTGTCCGTAGAGAAAATCCGCAGCCTCTTCGCCGCCGCAGAAAATGTCCCAGCCCTCATCCCGGTGCTCCCCGTCACCGACACGCTGAAGGTTCTTGAGAAGAAGGCCGATGGTACCCTGCAGGCCACCGGCGAACCCATCGACCGCAGCCGCATCTACGGTGCCCAGACCCCGCAGATCTTCCACAGCGAACTCATCAAGGCCGCCTACGCCCAGGGCTACAACACCCTCTTCACCGACGACGCTTCCGTGGCCGAGAAATACGGAATACCGCTCGCCTTCGCCGAAGGTGAGCGGTATAATATCAAAATTACTACGCCCGAGGACCTCGTCCTCGCAAACGCGTTAATCGCGGCCAGTGTAGCTGGTTGATTTAAAGTCTTTGACCCAGACCTGACGCTCGATGGGCTCGTCAAGGGAAATCATGGTATCCGTGGACTGAATGTAAGGGAACTTCTGGATGGTGTTCAGGAGAACCTCCATCAGATGGTCGTTGTCCAGGCAGTAGAGCTTGGCCAGGATGGCATACTTGCCGGTGACGAAGTGGCACTCTACAATTTCCGGAATCTTCTTCAGGTTGGCAATCACTTCCGAGTACTTGGTGCTGTCGGAGAGGGTGATGCTGACGAAGGCGCACACATTGAGACCCAGGGCCTGCGGTTTTACCTGTAAACGGGAACCTGTAATGACGCCGGCCGATTCCAGACGTTTGTAGCGCTGATGGATGGCGGCACCGGAAACGCCGCATTCACGGGCGATTTCCAAGAACGGCATTCTGGCATTTTTGACAAGGTAGGACAGGATTTTCTGGTCCACGGGGTCAATGTGGTAATTAGACATACAACTTACATTTTAAAACTAACCGCCACAAAGATACAAAAAAATTTTATTTTGTACGTTTTTTGCTAAATTTTTTTGTAGGCTCAGAATCTGCGATAATTGCTTGACAATCAGCCTCTGTGAGTTTTGTCGCGTCTGTGCCCCTCGGGATTTTAAAATTGTTAGCACCCTGCTTGATATAGGGGCCGTATCTTCCATTTACTACTTTGATGTCACCGAACTCGGCGATGTAGGTGTTGGCGGGCTTTTCCTCTGATGCTTCGCGAATTAGCGCGGCGCACTCCTCCAGGGAAACCGTCAGAGGGTCGGCCGTACGGGGAAGTTTCACATTTTTGCTTCCGTATTTTAAGTACGGGCCGAATTTCCCGCGGGTAGCCACCACGTCAACCCCTTCCAGCTGGCCTACAACGCGGGGCAGTTCCAGCAATTTCAGCGCTTCCTGCAAAGTGATAGTTTCAATCAGTTGGCCTTTGCCCAGCGAGGCGCTCTGGCGGCGTTCGCCCTCACCTTTCTGCACATAGGGACCGAACTTGCCAAAGGCGGCAATTACCTTGTCACCGTCCGGGGCAATGCCAATCTCACGCGTTACCTTGCTGTAGCCGCGGTCCTGCATCACCTCGTCCACGTGCTTGTGGAAAGGCTTGTAGAAAGCGTCGATGGTGTCCGGCCAGGCCTTCTTGCCTTCGGCCACCTCGTCGAAGTCGGATTCCACGTTGGCCGTGAAGTCGTAGTCCAGGATGTCGGTGAAGTTGCCCACCAGGAAGTCCGTCACAATGACGCCGATCTCCTGCGGCAGGAGCTTTCCTTTTTCGGCCCCTACAACCTCCTTCTTCTGGGCGGCCTTGATGACCCCGCCCTTGAGGGTGAGGTTTGTGACCATGAAGGCCTTGCCTTCTTTGTCGCCCTTGGCGGCATAGCCACGGCCGCGGGTGAGCGTGTCCACGGTGGCCGCGTAGGTGGAAGGGCGGCCGATACCCAATTCTTCCAGTTTCTTCACCAGGGTGGCCTCGGAGTAACGCATGGGCGGGGTGGTGAACTTGCCCAGGGCGCTCACGCCGGCTTCCAGCATGCGGTCCCCTTTGTTCAGCTCCGGCAGCACTACCTCTTCCGTGTCGGCGGGTTCTTCCTCGTCGCGGCCTTCCAGGTATACTTTCATGAAACCGTCGAAGAGCAGCTCCATGGACTGGATGCCGTATTTTTCGGCCCGTTTGTCGGACGCTACCTTCAGGGTGGTGTTCAGCACGCGGCTCTCCGTCATCTGGCAGGCGATGGTGCGCTTCCAGATGAGCTCGTAGAGCTTTTTCTCCTGCGGGGTGCCGTCGATGGTGACATTCTCTATATATGTAGGACGGATGGCTTCGTGGGCCTCCTGCGCTCCTTTGGAGCGGGTCTGGTATTTCCGGAAGTGGTGGTACTCCTCGCCGTAGTTCTCCACGATGAACTTCTTGGCCGTGCCCAGGGCAAGGCTGGAGAGGTTGGTGGAGTCGGTACGCATGTAGGTGATGAGACCGCGTTCATACAGACCCTGCGCCACACGCATGGTGGTGGACACGGGGAAGTGGAGCTTGCGGGCGGCCTCCTGCTGCAGGGTGGAGGTGGTGAAAGGGGCGGCGGGAGCGCGCGTGCCCTCCTTCTTCTCCACGGAGTCGATGACGTAGTTCGCGCCGATGCTGTCCTCCAGGAACTTGCGGGCCTGCTCCTCCGTGCTGAAGCGGGTGTCCAGCGTGGCCTTGACGGTGGCCGATGACCCCTGCGGGGTGAAGAGGGCCTCTACGCGATAGTAGGGCTCCGGGTTGAAGGCCATGATTTCCTTCTCGCGGTCCACGATCAGGCGCAGGGCAACGCTCTGCACGCGGCCGGCCGAGAGCTTCGGCTGAATCTTGCGCCACAGGATGGGGGAGAGTTCGAAACCGACCAGACGGTCCAACACGCGGCGGGCCTGCTGGGCGTCCACCAGGTTCATGTCAATGTCGCGGGGGTGTTCAATGGCCTCCAGAATGGCCTGCTTGGTAATCTCGTGGAACACGATGCGGCGGGTCTTCTCCCGCGGCAGGTCCAGCGTCTCGCGAAGGTGCCAGGAAATAGCCTCTCCTTCGCGGTCTTCATCGGAAGCCAGCCATACGGTCTGGGCTTCGCCGGCGAGTTTTTTCAGTTCGGCCACCACCTTTTTCTTGTCGGCGGGAACCACATACTCCGGCTTGAATCCGTTGGCTACATCCACGCTGAGCTTGTGCTCTTCCAGGTCCCGGATATGGCCGATGGAGGCCTTCACCAGGTAGTCTTTTCCTAAGTACTGTTGAATCGTCTTCACCTTTCCGGGAGACTCCACAATCACGAGATTCGTTCCAGTCATTCCTTCAAATTTTCTGCAAAGTAACGGAGAAATCGGGGATAAATCCAAATTTTCTGATTAATTTTGCGGGATGAATTTTGGCAAGACCTAAGGTCTTGTACAAGCAAGCATTTTTTTGCTTATGCAAGAAGCTCTGAAGAAAAAAATCGTAAAATGGTGCTGGATTCTGCTGGTCTGTCCGGTGGTGGCCCTGCTGGTGCTGCTGCTGCTCGTATGGGCCTTCGCCGACATCCCCTCCATTGAACAGTTGGAGAACCCGGATACCAAGCTGGCCACCCAGGTCATCGCGGAGGAAGGGGAAATCCTTACTACCTATCATATAGAGAACCGTACTTTCGTCAGCTATGAAGAACTGGCCCCCTCGCTGGTGCAGGCCGCCGTGGCTACGGAAGACAAGCGCTTCTATAAACATTCCGGCGTGGACCTGGAGTCCCTGGGCCGTGTGCTGTTCAAAACCCTGCTCAGCCGGGATTCCTCCCAGGGCGGCGGTTCCACCATCACCCAGCAGCTGGCCAAGACCCTGTATCCCCGTGGGGAGCACGTGGGCAAGGTGAAGATGGTCTTCATCAAACTCAAGGAATGGATCACCGCCATCAAGCTGGAGCGCAACTACACCAAGGAGGAGATTGTGGACATGTACCTGAACGCCATCTTCTTCGGCTCCAACTCCTACGGCATCTCCTCGGCCGCGAGCCAGTTCTTCGGCAAGAAGCCCTCGGAACTGCTCACGGAAGAGAGCGCGGTGCTCGTCGGCATGGTGAACAAGCCCACCCGCTACAACCCCTCCATCAACCCGGAGAACGCCATGCGCCGCCGCAACCTGGTGCTGGAGCGCATGCGGGAGATGAAGTACATCACCCGCGCCGAATGCGACTCCCTGCAGGCCCTCCCCATCGTGCTCACCACGCGCAAAGGGGACCGCACCACCGGCATCGGCCCGTATTTCCGCGACATGCTGCGCCGCACCATGAGTGCCTCGAAGCCCCAGCGCAAGTCCTACTACTTCTACGAGGACTACCAGGTAGACTCCACCCTCTGGGCCGACGACCCCGTCTACGGCTGGCTGAACAAGAATACCAAGAGCGACGGAACCCAGTACGACCTGGACCGCGACGGTCTTCGTATATATACTACCATTAATTATAAGATGCAGCGTTACGCCGAGGAAGCCATCACCGAGCACCTGGGCAGCGACCTCCAGCCCGCTTTCTGGAAGGAGCTCAAGTACCGCCGCAATCCCCCTTTCATGGCCGACACTGAAAAGTCCGTCATCGAAAAGAACATGCAGCAGGCCCGCCGCTGGAGCGACCGTCACCGCATGATGAAGGCTTCCGGCCACTCCGAGTCGGAGATTGAAGCCTCCTTCAACGAGCCTGTGAAGATGCGTGTCTTCACCTGGGAAGCCCCCGGTTACAAAGACACCACCCTCACCCCGAACGATTCCATCCGCTACTATAAGTCCTTCTTCCGTGCTGCCTTCATGGCCATTGAGCCGGGCACCGGTCACATCAAGGCTTACGTAGGCGGCCCCGACTACCGTTACTTCAAGTACGACAATGTGCGCCAGGGCAAGCGCCAGGTGGGCTCCACCATCAAGCCCTTCCTGTACACCCAGGCCATGGAGTCCGGCATGACGCCCTGCGACCCCGTGCTGAACTCCCCGGTGGTCATCGCTACGAACAACGACGACGAAACCTGGTCTCCCCAGGATCCCCACGCCGACGGCACCGTGGTCAACCTCACCTGGGGTCTGGCCCACAGCTCCAACTCCGTATCGGCCTATCTGATGAAGCAGCTGGGCGCCCCTTCCATGGTCTCCATGATGCGCAAGATGGGTATCGGCGGCTTCGTAGACCCGGTGGTCTCCCTGTGCGTGGGCGCCGCAGACCTTTCCGTCTACGACATGGTTACAGCCTATAACACCTTCCCTTCGGGAGGTACCTATACCGCTCCTATCTTCGTCACCCGCATCGAGGACAGCGATGGCAACATCCTGGGCCAGTTCACCGACCGCCGCCGCGAAGCGCTCTCCCAGCGTGCCACCGGCGAGATGATCTCCATGATGCGTTCCGTGGTAGACAGTGGTACCGCCATCCGCCTGCGCCTGCGCTATGGCCTCAAGGGCGAAATCGCCGGCAAGACCGGTACCACCAACGACAACTCCGACGGCTGGTTCATCGGCTATACGCCCAGCATCACCGCCGGCGTGTGGGTGGGCGCCGAGGACCGCTACGTCCACTTCGCCAACACCAACCTGGGCCAGGGCGCCAACATGGCACTGCCCATCTGGGGTATCTGGATGAAGAAGGTCCTCAAAGACGGAACCCTGGGTATCTCCGAGGAAGATGTCTTCCCGGAACACCTCCGGGGAACCTGGTGTCCTTCGCCCGAAGACGAAGAACCCGCCGCACCTGAAAAAATAGATTTGGAAAACTATTACTTCGAATAATGTCCCGTTATCAATCCATAGCTGTTATTTACGGCAGCGATTCGTCGGAATGGGAAGTGTCCTGCCGCAGCGGTGAGTTCACCGCCTCCCGCATCGACGAGTTCCGCTACGATGTTTATGAAATCTTCGCCCGCTTCGGTCAGTGGAAGCTGGTGGCCATGCGCAAGGCCAATTCCATGCGCCAGCCTTTCCCGGAAGGCGCCCAGCCGGAAGTGGACAAGTCCGACTTCTCCGTCATGATTCTCGGCGAAAAGATCAAGTTCGACTTCGCCTACATCATGCAGCACGGGGCACCCGGTGAGACCGGCCTCCTGCAGGGTTATCTGGAGATGCTCCACATCCCGCACTCCTCCTGCAGCGCTTTCGTAACCACCGTGGCATTCGACAAATACTCCTGCAAGAGCTATCTGCGCGGCACCGACATCGTTAAGCTGGCACCGGACGCCTTTGTCCGCCAGGGCGACGACGTAGAGGCCTTCAGCAAAGAGACCGTCAAGCAGCTGGGCCTGCCCCTTTTCGTGAAGCCCACGGGCGGCGGCTCCAGCTTCGGCATTACCAAGGTAGACAAGGCCGAGGAACTCCCGGAAGCCATCCGCTTCGCCTTCAAGGAAGGCTCCACGGTCATCGTTGAGGCTGCCGTCAAGCGCGAGCACGAGCTCACCTGCGCCGCCTATTTCGACGGCAAGGACGTGAAGACCCTCCCGGTCATCGAGATCATCCCGGAAACCGACTGGTTCGACTACGACGCCAAGTACAATGGCCTCAGCCAGGAAGTGTGCCCGGCCCAGATCCCCGATGAACTGGCCGGGGAGGTGCAGGACATCACCGCCAAGATCTACCGCAAACTGGGCTGCAAGGGCCTGGTGCGCATGGACTACCTCACCGCCGCCGACGGTATCTACTTCCTGGAGGTGAACATCATCCCCGGCATGACCAATGCCTCGCTGGTGCCCAAGATGGTCCGCGCCGCCGGCCTCTCCATCACGGACTTCCTCACCACCATCATCGAAAACTCGTAGCACATGCTGCTGTCGGATTTTCTCAAGCAAGGCGCCCTGGCGCTGGAGCCGTTGTACCCTGCCGCAGAGGCGCACAGCATTGTGCTCATGCTCTGCGAGGCCCTCATCGGCACCAAAAGCTACACGCACATCGTAGAGCCGGGCTACCAGATTGACAAAAAGGACGAGCAGCCCCTGGCCGACGCCTTAGCGCGCCTGACGGCCGGCGAGCCCATCCAGTACGTGCTGGGCAAGGCCGATTTCTGCGGCCGCACCTTCCGTGTCACGCCGGATGTCCTCATCCCCCGCCCGGAAACCGAGCTGCTGGTGCGCGAGGCCGTAAAAAGGGCCGATATGTGCCGCCGCATGCGCATCCCCTTCGGCAAGTCCGCCGAGCCGGTGCGGGTGCTGGACCTGTGCACGGGATCGGGCTGCATTGCCTGGAGCATCGCCCTCTCCGTCCCCGGCGCGCACGTCGTGGGCGTGGACATCTCCGACGGTGCCCTGGAAGTGGCCCGCAGCCAGCAATTCTCCCAGGAGCTGAAGGAAAGCGGCGCCATTGCACCCACCTTCGTGAAGGCCGATGTCCTGGACACCGAGCAGGCCTTCGACCATGGCAGCTTCGACCTCATCGTCTCCAACCCGCCCTACGTCATGGACAAGGAAAAGGCGCAGATGCGCAGGAACGTGCTGGACTTCGAACCGGCCACCGCGCTCTTCGTTCCCGACGAAGATCCGCTCCTGTTTTACCGCGCCATCGCCCGCTGGTCGGTGCGCTTCCTTTCCCCCGAAGGAAAGGGTCTCACGGAGATCAATGAGGCGCTCGGAAAGGAGACCGCGGAGGTGTTTCGCGATTTTGGCTTCTCCCAAACAGAAACTTCGAGCGATTTCTTCGACAAAAATCGCTTTGTGTTTTACGCTCGATAGGCCCTGCAGATAGCTGCAAGGCCCTTTTTGTCGATTATCCGTTTCATTTTTGCTGAAACGGATAAGTATGCTGTACTTTGCAAAAAGTTTTGGCATATGAAAAACAAATGCATTCTAACCCTCTTTTCCCTGGCCCTCCTGAGCGGCTGTGACCCGCTGGAGTATGCACCTTCCCACACCGCCGATACGGCGTCTTTCATCTCGGTCGAAAAGGTGGCGCGCCTGCTGTCCTCCGTCCCTCTGGAAAGCGGCCACCTGCAGGAAGTGCACGACGCCGCCACCGCGTCGGCCGCCAACGGCTACGACGAAGAGTACCGCATGGCCGACCTGTTCTCGGCCCCCGGCACGGGTGTCGGCGCGGCGTTCCCCACGAAGGCCGATACCTACGCGCACCCCCTGCGCGATGCCCTTCGCGCGGCCTTTCTCTCCACCAAGGCGGCCGACGGGGAAGACCCCGCCTGGCTGGACTCCCTGGCCCTTTCCGACGTACAGATCTACTGGCCCTATTCCGACGAATGGGACGGTAGCCAGCAGCCTGTCATTACCTACGACCCCGGGGAGGGTGTACTGGAGAACGAGGGCTTCCTGCTGCAGCCGGACGGCAGCCTGAAGAAGATGCTCGTGGACGAGCAGATGGCCCGCGAGCGCCCCGTGTGGGTGGTGAACCGGAACACCGACGCCGAATACAAGTCCCTGGAGCTGCGCCGCCGGGAAGACCCTTCCTGGGGAAACGGGGGCGGCACCATCCTGGTGAAGTCTTCGGCCGACGATTTCCACACGCTGGTGCTGCGCTCCTTCAAGGTGCACCGGCAGTACGACAGCTGGTTTGCCGGCGCGGCCGAGTTCTTTGTGAAGCTGGGTGCCGTGGAAGACTTCGTGGCCAGCACCGAGGCCGAAATGCGCCTCTACGACCCGGCCATCACCGACTTCATGATTGTGGTGCGCCGCAAGCAGATGGGGGAGGAACTGCCCTTCAATGCCATCCTGGTGTCCGAGTGGACAGACCAGCTTGCCTCCTGCGCCCTCATGATGGTGGAAGACGACGGCGGCACCCGCACCACCTGGAAGTGCAGCGCCATGGTCAAGATTGAGTCCAAGAGCTACGGCTTCGAGCTGGAAATCCCCCTCTATTCCCGCGACGACATTGTCTGGCGCGGCCAGCTCACCCGCAGTTTCATCGAACGCAACAGCGGCAAGACCCTCCGCTTCGGCGATGTGGATATTGTTTTGGAATTGATTTAGTATCTTTGCACCGTGAAACCCTTAGAACTCCTGGCACCGGCCAGAACCGTAGACGTGGGCTTCGCAGCCATTGACTGCGGAGCCGACGCCGTGTATATTGCCGGTCCGGCTTTCGGCGCCCGGCAGGCGGCCGGCAACAGCGTGGAGGACATCGCCCGGCTGTGTGCGTATGCCCACCGTTACGGTGTGCACATCTACGCCACGGTGAACACGCTGCTGAACCCCGACGAACTGCCGCAGGCCCGGGAGTTGGTGCAAGAGCTGGAGAAGGCCGGCGTGGATGCGCTCATTGTGCAGGACCCCGCTGTCCTTTCCATGAGCGACACCCTCATCATGCACGCTTCCACCCAGTGCGCGCTCCGTACGCCGGAAAAGGCGAAGGGGCTGGAGAGCCTGGGCTTCGGCCGCCTGGTGCTGGAAAGGGAACTGTCCCTGGAACAGATCCGCGCCATCACAAGCGCAGTCCATACCGAAATCGAATTCTTCGTACACGGGGCCCTTTGCGTTTGCTACAGCGGCCAGTGCTACCTGTCTGAATATCTCACCGGCCGCAGCGCCAACCGCGGCGCCTGTGCCCAGCCCTGCCGCAGCCTCTACGACCTGGAGGATGCCAGCGGCAAGGTCCTGGTGCGCAACAAGCCGCTCCTGTCCCTGAAAGACTACAGGCTGTATCACCGCCTGGAAGAGCTGGCGCTCTCCGGCGTCACTTCCTTCAAGATTGAAGGCCGCCTCAAGGGCGAATCCTATGTGCGGAACGTGGTGAAAGCCTACTCCGAGGCCCTCGACGCCCTGGTGGCCCGCCACCCGGACGAATACCGCCGTGCCTCCTTCGGCCATGTCCGCGGGGGCTTTGTGCCGGACCTTGACAAGACCTTCAACCGCGGCTATACCGAGCTCTTCCTGGACGGAAAGCGCGGCCAGTGGGCGGCCGAAGGCGGCGGCGAATACATCGGTAAAGTCAAACGCCTCACGCCCGACGGCTTCGTGCTGGAGCCGGCGTCCCCCTCCGTGAAGCTCGCCAACGGCGACGGTTTCACCTTCGAAGGCGGCGGTTTCCGGGCCGATGTCTGCGAGGGCTACACGGTGCGCTGCAAAAAGGTGGAAGGCCTCCGGGAAGGCACCCGGCTGTACCGCAACATCAGTGCGGCTTTTGAAAAGCAGCTGGACGCCGACAAACCCGTGCGTGAAATTGACGTGCAGCTGAGCGTGTCCCTCGGGAATGGCCGGCTCATCGCCACCGCCCTCACCGAGGACGGCCGCCGTGCTTCCGTGCAGGCCGAAACCCCCTCCGACGTAGCCCGCGATGCCGAAAAGATGCAGCAGACCCTGCGTGCCCAGCTCGGGAAACGCAGCGGCTGCTATGCTTTTACCGTAGATTCCGTAGAAGTGAACGGCGCCCTTCCTTTCATGAGCGCCGCCTTCCTGAACGGCATCCGCCGCGCCCTGGCCGAGCAGCTGGATACCCTTCCGGTGCAGGCCCTGCCGCTTTACCGCGGGGCCAAGGATTCGTCTTCCGGCTTCAAACTGGAATACAGTTCCAACGGGGAACTCATGCGCACCAAGTACTGCATCCGCCACGAGCTGGGTCTCTGCCCCAAGCAGGGCAAGGTGAAAAAAGCAGAACCGCTCTTCCTCCGGAACGGGAAAGAGCGGCTCCAACTATCTTTTCACTGTGCCGTCTGTGAGATGACGGTCCAGGAATAATCTTTTTTACTTCAGCACTTTCAGCTGGGCATCGGCCTGGGCGGCGTATTTGGCGCTGCCGGCGAGCTTCTGGTAGTACTCCTTGGCGGTAGCCTTGTCACCGGCCTTCTGGGCGGTAGCGGCGATGGTGAAGAGGATATCGTCGGCGTCCTTGGCGTTGGGGCTCACCTCCAGGTACTTCTTGTAGGCCTCGATGGCATTGGCGCTCTTGCCGCTCTTGGTGTAGGCGCTGGCGATGAGCTTGTAGGCGTTGGCGCTCTCTACATAGCTGTTGGATTTCTCCAGGGCAGCGATGGCGTCGGCGGCCTTGCCACCCTTCAGGAGGGCCTGACCCTGCTTGAGGTAGATGGTGGAAAGGAGCTTGGCAGCCTGGGCCTCACCCATTTCGTTGGCCTTCTCGAGGGCGGCGACAGCGGCCTCGTTGTTACCGGCCTGCTGCTGAGCCTGACCCAGAAGCAGGAAAGCCTTGGAGTCTTCGGGGGTGAGTTTGGTTACTTCTTCCAGAGCCACGGCAGCACCGGCGAAGTCTTTTGCCTTGAGCAGGGTGGAACCCTTACGCATGTACACGTTGGGAACCAGGGTCTCGGCTTCTTCGGCCACGGCGGCGATATTGTATTCCGTAGCTACGGCTTTTGTCTCGGCGAGGGAAGCGAGGGCAGCGTCATAGTTGCCTTCGTTGATCTGCTCCTTGGCGATGGACATGAGCACGCCGGGGATGGCTTCCTTGCACTTGATTACGAGTTCGGCTGCCTCTTCTCCTTCAATAGCCTGTGCTTTTTCCAAAGCGGAACGGAAATAGGCCAGGGCTTCGGTCTTGTTGGTCTCAAGAGCCTGAGCACCGGCGTTGAATGCGTCTACGGCTTCGTTGTAATCCTGCGCAAAGGCCATAGTGGCCGCCAGCCCGAAGGCTGCAATAGCTGCGAATAACTTTTTCATCGTTTTGTGTTTATTTTTGGGTTATACTTTACTACTAGCACGTGAGTTGCAAAAATAGCAAAAATGTTTGTAATTTTGCACTACCTATTGTCGAAAATGAACCTGTTCTCACACAAATATTTTCTCCTAAGTGTGTTAGCTTTCCTGGCAGGGTCAATAACCATGCCAATGAAGGCCCAGTTGCCCCCGCTGCCCGTGGATCAAGCCATCCAGAAAGGCTCCCTGCCGTGCGGCGTGGCATACTACATGGTAACCGCTCCCGCCGAAAAAGGTTACGCCGAAGTAGCCATCGTCCAGCGGGACGAACCCCTTTCGGAGGACAAAAAGGAAAGCCTCGACGCCGGCTTTTTTGCCCGCATGGGCATTGCCCCCGGCCCGGAAGGCTTCATCTCGGACGTAGACGGTTCCACCGTGTACCGTTTTGCCCACGTTCCCTTTTATAAGCCCGAAGTACTGGACTCCACGCTCCTGTTTGCCTTTGCCCGGGTGGCCGAATCCGACGCCCAGCAGGCTGTCATCGTGAGCGGTGACATCGACGCCGTGGAGCTCAAGAAGAAGATGGATATCTTTTCCATGCTGGTTCCGCGCCGTTCCCAGAAGGACGTGCACAAGCCGGACTATGTGTGGGAGCCTTCTCCCGCACCCGTCGTACGCTCCACCGCCGAAGGCCCCTCCGAGGTGGCCGTCACCTATTCATCGGCCCGTATTCCCTTCGAACTGATGAATACGGCGCAGGCTGTGGTGACCGGCCTGTTCGGGGAGGAGTTCCAGCAGCTGCTGCGGCATCGGCTGTCGCGTAACCTGCGCGACGCCGGCATCCCTTACGGGGAAATCGGCTTCCGCGTGCTCAACAGCGAGGACTACGGCGGCGACGAACGCTACACCGTGTACGTGCGCGTGCAGCAGAAACAGCTGGACCGCGCCATGAGCGTGCTGGCCACCACCCTGGGCGAGATGGATGCCTTCGGGGTAAGCGTGCCGGAGTTCACCGAGGCCAAGCAGGTGCTCGCGCCCACCCTCCGCCGTCGCGGGAATTCGACGCCGCGGGCCGATGAGTACGTCTCCCGCTGCACCGCCAACTTCCTCTACGGCGCCCACATGGCCCCGAACAGCGAACCGCTGCGCTACTTCTCCCGCAAGAATGTGGCCGACAGCACGGAGACCCGCCTGTTCAACCGCTTCTCGGACGCCCTGCTGAACGGCCTCAGCTGCTTTACGCTCGAATACTTCGGCGCGCCGGATTCCCTGGATCACGATGACGCCCTCTTCTACTATAACCTCGCCTACCTGTACGGCTCCGTGGCCAAGTCCGGCAAGGACTACCGCTGGCACAGCGCAGATACATCGGCCCTCCAGATCAACTGCCCCAAGGTGAAGATCAAGTCCGAAAAGGCCGAGCCCGTGACCGGCGGCGCCATCTGGACTTTCGCCAACGGCATGCGCGTGGTGTTCAAGCAGGTGAAGGGCTCCGGCACCTTCAGCTATGCCCTGCAGCTGAACGGCGGCCTGGCCCAGATTCCCGGCTTGCAGGAAGGGGAGGGCGGTTACATCGGCCCGCTTCTTTCCCTCTACGACGTGGCCGGCATCCCGGCGGCTTCCTTCAGGGACCTGCTCTCCTCCAACGGCATTTCCATGGAGACGAACGTGGAGCTCAACAGCATGGACATCAGCGGCAGCGCGCCGTCGGACCGGCTGTCCCTCCTGCTGAAGTCGTTCCTTGCCATTGCCAACCGCCGCGCGCTCAATGCCGGCGAGTTCCAGGCCTATGCCAGGAACCAGAAGCTGTGCCCGGAAGACCTTACGGCCACGCTCTATCACAAGCTCAATCCCGCCTACGCATACAGCCCGTATAAACTGGGAAAAGCCCTCAGTGAGGGTACCCAGGCCAAGGCTGCCCAGTTCTACGACGAGCGTTTCACCCGCCTGAACGACGGCGTGCTCATCCTCTCCGGAGACCTCTCCGAAGAAGGTGCAAAGAAGCTGCTGCAGCGTTACCTGGGCGGTTTCCGCACCCTGCGCGGTTCGGTGCCCAGAAAGCCCGTGGAGATGCGCACCCTCAGCGGCGTGTCCTCCGAAAGCGGCAAGGCCGGTGCCCCCGGTTTCTACCTCCTCATGGACACCGCCTATTCCATGACCACCGAGCATCTTTATACGGCACAGGTGGCCGTTGAGGCGCTGCGCGACGCCCTGGCCCGCCGCCTGGCCCCTTACGGGGTGGGCGCACAGGTGCAGCTGCTCTACTGCGTGCAGCCGCAGGAACGCTTCCAGGTGCTGGTGAGCTGCCCGTCGGCCCCCATCGAGGCGCTGCCGGCCGTGCGCGCGGCCCTCTCCGACGTAAAGGCCGATGCCTCCGACGTGAAGGTGTGGAAGGAGAAAGTGGCGGCCCGCGTGCGCAGCAACATGGCCACCCCGGACGGCTTCGTGAGCACCCTGCTGGCCCGTTATTCAGCCAACAAAGACATCACCACCCGCTTCAAGGAAGCCATCAACAACATGAACGAAGCCCAGGTACAGGACTTCCTGAAGGCCATCGCTGCCGGCGGGCGCATCGAATACATTTCCCATGAGTAAACGAAAGGATTTCGGAACCATCATAGAGATTGGAGACATTCTGGTCTCCGAAGACGTCATTTTGGAATACTTCGCCTGCGACTATCCTGTTTGCAAGGGCAAGTGCTGCATTGTCGGTGACAGCGGTGCGCCCCTGAAAGAAGAGGAGCTGGAGCCGCTGGAGGTGAATTATCCCATTTACAGCCCCCTCATGCGGGACGAAGGCCGCGCGGCTGTAGACGCCAAAGGGTTCTTCGAAATTGACCGGGACGGGGATCTGGTTACCCCGCTCGTAGAAGGCAGCGAAGAGTGCGCTTTCTGCCACTTCGCCGAAGACGGCAGCTGCATGTGCTCCATCGAGAAGCAGTTCTGCCAGGGCAAGGGTACTTTCCACAAGCCCATCTCCTGCTCCCTCTATCCCATCCGGGTGGTAGACCTGGGCGGCGGCAAGCAGGGCCTGAACCTGCACCGATGGGATATCTGCAAGGACGCCTTTGAAAAAGGGCGCCGCGAAGGAATCCGTGTGTACGAATTCCTCCGCGGGCCATTAATTGAAGCTTACGGTGAGGAGTTTTACTCGGCCTTGTCGGAGGCGGCGAGAATGCTCATCGCAGCGTCGTAATCATTTTCATTCACTTTCACTTCGATGGACTTGGCAAGTGCCAGGGAAGGATAGGAAGAGTCCGCGCCGAACACGCCGGCGGGGATGCCGTTTTCCTGCAACATGGCAGCGCACATTTCGGCCTGCGTCTTTTCGTTGAACAGGGCAACGGTCTTGAAGCCTTGAGAATCAGTCATAACGGTTGAGTTTATGGTCAATGGACATACTAACCCGTGCGAGGTCCCGGCTCAGGCCTTCTGCCTGGAAGCCGCCCAGTACGGGGGAAATGGTCACAGTGTCTTCCCACAGGCGGGCGGCCCGGTTCACGGCACTGCGTAAATGATAGCGTCGGCTGCCATCCTCTGCTTCGCTTTCTTTCACGTAGCCGCGGCCTTCCATGGCCTCTTCCACGGCACTCCAGTTTTCGGCGGGGTCTCCCGCTGCGTGAATCACGCGCTTGCCGTAGCCGAAGAGGGGATAGATGGCTGCCATGACGGCGAAGATGCCCAGGATGAACCAGATGGATTCCCAGCCTTTGCGGAAAGCCATGGCAACGTCCATGGGAACCATGCCTGCGAGCATGAGCACGCCCACAAGCACAACGAAGATCAGCGTCAGCTGAATGAGGTATTTGACAGCTCTTCTGAGATAGGTCATACCAGTTGTCTTATGATTTCGTCTGAAACAAAGAAGTGGTCTTCCGGAATGCGGTAACGCCGGCCCACTTTTACCAGCGCTCCTTCCTGCAGGAGCTGTTCAATGCTCCCGGGGATGCAGTTGGCCTGGAGGAATTCTTCGTCCACGCCGCGGGAGGTGCGGAGGGCCAGCATGAGCGTTTCCACTTTTTCGTCTTCCACGCTCAGGGATTCCTCCGTGTGCCCGTAGTGGTCCAGGGCCTGTTCGTTCCAGCTGCGCCCGCGCCCGCTGAAGGAGTGTGCGGCAGGGCCCAGGCCCACGTAAGGCCGGCGTTCCCAGTAGCCGCTGTTGTGAATGGCTTCGCAGCCGGGCTTGGCGAAGTTGGAAATCTCGTAGTGGTTGTAGCCGGCCTGGTGTAGCTTGCGGCAAAGGAGGTCGTACTGGGCGCGGCACACATCGTCCGACGCTTCCTCGTACTCTCCGTTTTCCAGCCGCATGGCCAGCACGCTGTCTCCTTCTACGGTTAACTGGTAGCAGGAGATGTGCTCCGGATCCAGGGCCAGGGCCTCGTCAATGGTTTTCTCCCAAACGTTGTCCGAGAGGTTGCTGAGGCCGAAAATTAGGTCTATGCTTACGTTGTTGAACCCGGCTTCCCGTACCAGGTGGAAGGCCTGTTTGGCGCGCGCGGCATCGTGCCGGCGGTTCATCCAGTGCAGCAGTTCATCGTCGAAGGACTGGACGCCCATACTGATGCGGTTTACGCCCAGCTGTTTCAGGCTCTCCAGGTAGGGAAGGCCTTTTTCAACGATGTCTTCCGGATTGGCTTCCAGGGTAAATTCTTCGTAGGGGCCGCCTGCACCGCATTCTTCCAGGGTGAGGAGGATGCGGGTGAGGTCTCCCAGCGGGAGCACGGAGGGCGTGCCGCCTCCGAAGTACAGGGTGTTGGGCTGCCCTTTCAGTTCCTTTTTGCGCCGGCGGATTTCTTCGCAGAGCTGCTGCGTGTAGGGGCCGTACAGGTCCTCTTCCGCAATCTCGGAATAGAAATCACAGTAGGTGCAAAAGCTTTTGCAAAAAGGAACGTGAATGTAAATCATACTATCGGAGCATGCATTCCGCGCGTCCCAGGAGGCTCTGCTGCGTGTACACCTCCAGGGTATAGACGCCCTTTACGAATTCACCGGTATCGTTGATGTAGATGGACATATCCACCTCCGATCCTTCGTAGTCCACCTCACGGGATGCCGTTGCCTGCAGGGCTTCTCCATTCACTTCGAATCCTACGGACTCGTTGTTCATCAGGAGCACACCGTCCGGGTCTTTCACGCGTACATAAACGCGCACGGGACCGCGGTCTGCCAGGGAGTTCTCTACCAGAGAGAGGTTGGCAATCATGTAGCGCACACGGCTGTGGCGGTCTCCCTGCTTGTCGTTGCTGTAGTAACCGGCCAGGGAAATGGCGCGGGCCCGCAGCACCTTGCCGGCGGTCACCTGGGAAGAGAGGTTCTCTACCTGGGCGCTCAGCTCTTCGTTGGCGCGGCGGCTTTCGGCAGCCTCGCGGCGGGCGGCGGCGGCATCGGCCGTCAGCTTCTTATTCAATGTATTCAGGGAGTCAATCTGGACAATGTAACCCTTCATGATGGTACGGAGGGTGCCCAGTTCTTTTTCGTACTGGCGGATTTTGGCGCGGTTGGTAGCCTGCGTCTTGTTCAGTTTCTCAATGAGCATGGCCACCTGTTCGCGGGAGGTGTCCAGCTGATGGTTGATGTTCTCGTAGTCTGAGCTGAGGGCCGAGAAGTCGTCCTGCAGGGCGACCATCTGCTGGGCCAGTTCGGCCTTTTCGCCTTCCAGCTGATTCACCAGGGTGTTGCGCTGATACAGCATGTATCCGAGTATGCAAGCGAGGACGACGGCCACTACGGCCAGGATGGTCATAACGGTCTTGGGTCCCTTCTTTTCCTTTCTTTCACGCTCTTGGCGTTCGATTCTTGCGAGCGGGTCTTCAGTCATAGCTAATAGGTTTTTAATTCATACAAATATACTATATTTGTGCAAATATCGTACTATGGGAACAATCTTTTCCGGCCGTGTAGACGCCCTGCGCGGTCTTATGCGTGAAAATGGATGGGACATTGTGATCCTCACGGGCAGCGATCCGCATAACAGTGAATACCCTGCGGAACGCTGGAAACAGGTGCCCTGGGTGTCCGGTTTTACCGGCGAAGCGGGGGACCTGGTGGTCACCCGGGACCATGCCGGCCTGTGGACGGATACGCGCTATTTCATCCAGGCCGTAAGGCAGCTGGAAGGGAGCGGCATCGCGCTGCATAAGCTCCGTGTCCCCGAGCAGGTTCCCATTCCCCAGTGGATTGCTTCCCTCGGCCTGGACGAGCCCATCATCGCCGTCGACGGCCTGTGCCAGAGCGTCGGGGCCATCGCGGCGCTGCAGGCAGCGGTGCCATCGGCCCGTATCGTCTCGGTGCCGGACCTTATCGGCCCGCTGTGGACGGACCGTCCCGCCATCCCCGTCTCGCCCGTCATCACGCTTGGCGAGGACCTCGTGGGGGAGAGCCGCGAAGCGAAAATCGGCCGTCTGCGCAAATGGCTGGTCCTGCAGGGGGCCGATGCCATCCTCCTCACCACGCTGGACCAGATTGCCTGGCTGCTGAACGTGCGTGGGGCCGATATTGCCTACAATCCGGTGGTCATCTCCTACCTGCTGGTCACCCTGGACGACGTCTTCTGGTACGTGCGGAAGGACGCCTACCAGGACCCCGACTCGGAGACCGCGGCCAGCTTCGACGAGCTGCAGGCCGACGGCGTCCAGATCCGCGACTACGACGAGGTGGAGTTCGCCCTTTCTTCCCTTTGCCAAAGCGGCGTGGACCGCATCTGCGTGGACCCGGCCGACCTTAATTACGCCCTTCGCGGGGCCATCGAGGAGGGTGACATGCTGCCGGAAGTGCTGGAGATTCCTTCTCCCGTTTCCCTGTGGAAGGCGATGAAAAACCCCGTGGAGATTGAAGGGATGCGGGAAGCGCACCTGGAAGACGGCCTGGTGATGGAGCAGTTCCTGTACTGGCTCTCCCATCATGTGGGCCAGGTGAACGAGTGGGAGGCGGCCTGCGAGCTGGGCCGGCTGCGCGCCACCATCTCCGGCTATCGGGGAGACAGCTTCGAGACCATATCGGCCTACGGGCCCGGCGCGGCGCTGCCGCATTATATTACGCCCGTTTCCGGGTCGGCCCTGCTGGAAGCGCGCGGCCTGTACCTGGTAGATTCCGGCGGGCAGTATCTCTTCGGCACCACCGACATTACCCGCACGGTGCCACTCGGCCCGTGTACGGCCCTGGAGCGGGAGGATTACACGCTCGTTTTGAAGGGCCACATTGACCTGGCGATGGCGCTGTTCCCGCGCGGGACGGCCGGCTGTCAGATCGACGCCCTGGCCCGCGAACCGCTGTGGAGGGCTAAGCGCAACTTCGGCCACGGCACCGGCCACGGCGTGGGCTTCTTCCTCAATGACCATGAGGGCCCGCAGGATATCCGGCAGAACTTCAATTCCCAGCCCCTGGAGCCCGGCATGTTCGTCTCCGACGAGCCCGGCCTCTACCGCGAGGGCATGCACGGCATCCGCCACGAGAATATTCTCCTGGTGCGGCCGGTGGGGGACAGCGAGTTCGGCTCCTTCCTGGGCTTTGAAACCGTTACACTTTGTCATTTCGATACGTCCTGTCTGGAAGTGTCCATGCTCACGCAGGACGAGCGCGACTGGCTCAATGCCTATAACGCGCGCGTATATGAGACGTTGTCGCCCCGGCTGCCCGCAGAGGTGGCCGAATGGCTGCGGCAAAAAACTTTTTCAATTTAGTTTTAACATTTTCCCCCGTTTTGCGTCATCTTAGTGCAAGCGCTTGAAAACTGATATGAAAAAGATTGCTTTAACACTTACCTTACTATTCACGGCCGCCCTCGTTTGGGCCGGCAAACCTGCCAAAGTGCAGAACCTCATTAATGAATTCCGCCACTACGAGGGATTCGAGAGTGTCAGCGTAGGACCGCTCGGCCTGGCTCTTGCCAAGGCCGTCATCCTCTCTGACGACGACCTGGACGGCGAAGACCGCGCGTTCATCAAGAGCTTCGACAGCATCCGTCGCATTTCCATCCTGGACTTCGAGGACGGTGCTGCTGAAATCAAGGAACGCTTCGTAGCACGGGTGAAGAAGGTGCTGAACGGCATGTCCCTGATTCTGGAAATGAAGGACGACGGAGACCGCCTGAGCATCTACGGAAACGAAAAGGACGGTACCATCAGGGACTGTGTACTCTTCGACCCGTCCGGCACGCTCATCTGCGTACGGGGAACCGTCAGTGTCGATAACCTCGTGGCTGCCGTTAACCATGACTGAGCAGGCGTTCCATACCGTCTGGATTCCCCTGCAGGCGCGCTTCTACCGCATGGCCTTCTATATGCTGGAAAGCGAGGCCGATGCCAAGGACGCCGTCCAGGAGCTCTACCTGAAGCTCTGGAACCTGCGGGACCATCTGGAGATGGTGCAGAGTCCACCGGCCTACGGAACGCTGCTGCTGAAGAACCTCTGCATCGACCGCATCCGAAAGGCCCGGCCCACGCAGGAGCCTGACGAAGCCCTGGCCCTGGAACCCCCGGCCGACGAAGCCCTGGAAAACCGGGAACAGTTGCAACAGGTCCGGGCAGCGATGGAAGAGCTTCCTCCCACCCAGCGGAAACTGCTTCAACTACGGGTCCTCGAAGGACTCTCCTACGAAGAAATGGCCGTTCAAACCGGTCTCAGTACGCTAAACATCAGGGTCCAGGTGAGCCTGGCCCGCAAAAAACTCAAACAACGCCTATGAAACGCATCCAAGACATAGAAAAACTCACCGCGGCCGATTGGGACCGCATCGGGGCCGATGAAAGCATCCCCGTGCCGTCCGACTGGAAGGTTCAGCTTCCGGAGCACCACCGTCACACCGCCGCCGTCTGGAGCATTGCCGCTTCCGTTGCTGTTGTCGCAGGCATCGGCCTCACCGCCCTCCTGCGCACGCCGGAACCCGAGGATACCTTTACGGATCCCTACCTGGCCTACGCCGCCATCGAGCAGGCTTTCGGCCGCATGGGGAACGCCGTTTCCCAAGGCGCTGTTATCCTTGAACAGAAAGAATCCGAATTTGACAAAGTAACTTATTGGAAATGAAAAAGATTGCCCTTATTTTCGCTATAATCTTCTTAGCCATTGAAGCCTTCGGCCAGAGCGCCAAGGATATGTATAACCGTTATTCCGACGAAGAAGGCGTTACCGCCGTGTACATTTCTCCCGCCATGTTCCGCATGATCGGCAAACTGCCCGACATGAACATGGAAGCCGCCGACGGCGGCAACGTGGACCTCTCTCCCATCGTGCGCCAGCTCTCCGGCTTCTACCTTCTGGAGATTGAGAACGGCCCCATGGCCGACAAACTCTACGCCGAAGTCAAGAAACTGGTCGCCGGCAAGAAGTACGAACTCCTGATGGAGGTCAAGGACGACGGAGACCTCACCCGCATCTACTCAATCGGCGGCGATAAAACCGTTTCGGCCGTGGTCCTCACCACCAAGGATGAAGATTCCTACACTTTCATGAGCATCGAAGGCAACATGGACCGTGGCCAGCTCGAAAACATCCTCGCCGAAGCCGCGAACTAGGCTGCCGTTTTCGTTAACCTGTTGTTAGTTAGTAATATACCAAATCTCCTCCCGGCTGTTTGACCGGGAGGAGATATTGTTTTTCGCTGGTAGTCAGCGTGTTAACGAAAACGCCTTTTTACTGGTTCAGTTTGTCGGCGCTGGCGATGAAGGTCTTCAGGTCTTCGTCGGAGACGTGGTAGTTCTGCATTTCGCCGGAGAAGTACTGGTCGTAGGCGCCCATGTCCACGAAACCGTGACCGGAGAGGTTGAACAGGATGGTCTTCTGCTCGCCGGTTTCCTTGCACTTGAGGGCTTCACGGATGGTGGCGGCAATGGCGTGGCAGCTTTCCGGAGCGGGGATGATGCCTTCGGTCTGGGCGAAGAGCACACCGGCCTTGAAGGATTCCAGCTGCTCAATGTCCACGGCCTCCATGTAGCCGTCCTTCATGAGCTGGGAAAGGATGACGCCGGCACCGTGGTAACGCAGGCCACCGGCATGGATGGCAGCGGGCTTGAAGGTGTGGCCGAGGGTGAACATCGGCAGCAGCGGGGTCATGCCGGCCTCGTCGCCGAAGTCGTACTCGAACTTACCCTTGGTGAGTTTGGGGCAGGAATAAGGCTCGGCGGCAATAAAGCGCGTCTTCTTGCCTTCCTGGATGTTGTGGCGCATGAAGGGCAGGGCCAGACCGCAGAAGTTGGAACCGCCGCCGAAGCAGGCAATCACGATGTCCGGATACTCGCCGGTCATGGCCATCTGCTTTTCGGCTTCCAGGCCGATGACCGTCTGGTGCAGGCACACGTGGTTGAGCACGGAGCCCAGGGCATACTTACAGTTCGGGGTGCTCACAGCCAGTTCAATAGCCTCGGAGATGGCGCAGCCCAGGGAGCCGCGGTCGTTGGGATTCCGGGTGAGGATATCCTTACCAGCACGGGTACTCATGGAAGGGGAAGGGGTTACGGCAGCACCGAAGGCTTGCATGATGGAGCGGCGGAAAGGCTTCTGCTCGTAGCTCACCTTCACCATGTAAACAGCGCAGTCAATGCCGAACTTCTTGGTGGCATAGCTGAGGGCACCACCCCACTGACCGGCACCGGTTTCGGTAGTGAGGTTGGTGATGCCCTGCTCCTTGGCGTAATAGGCCTGAGCGATGGCCGAATTCAGCTTGTGGCTGCCGGCAGGGGAAACACTCTCGTTCTTGTAGTAGATGTGTGCCGGGGTGCCAAGGGCCTCCTCCAGTTCATAGGCGCGCACCAGCGGGGTGCAGCGGTAGGAAGCATACTGCTGGCGTACAGGCTCGGGGATGGGGATCCACTGGTCCGTCTGGTTCAGTTCCTGGTCGGCGCAGGCCTTGCAGAAGATGGGGTAAAGGTCTTCGGGCTTCAGGGGCTGCTTGGTAGCCGGGTGCAGGAAAGGCAGCGGCTTGTTGGGCATGATAGCCTGGATGTTGAAGTAGTGAGTGGGGATCTCAGTCTCCGGGAGCATGTACTTTTTCTGTTTCATAATAGTAGTTCGTTAAAGTTATTGTTTATTGTTGTTGTCGGGGTTAAAGCACAAAAAAAGGCCTGCTGTAAGTCAGCAGGCCTTTTCTATATTGGGACAACTATACGGCGAAGCGACTTACAGATTGAGACTGCAAGTGCGCCACCAGTTATTGTTGTTCTTTCTCATGCTGTTGCAAAGATGTGCAATCAAAATGACAATTGCAAGGATTTAATTAATATTTTGCGGTAAGGGCTTCCGTCCACTGGGCGGAGGCGGTTACGTAGTGAGCCTCCACGTAAGCGTTCACAGCCGTGGCGATGAACAGCAGCACGATGAGAGCGGCTACTACGATGCCGATGACCTTGAGGCGCCCCAGCCACTTCTTGTTATTCCAACCGATGGTCTGGAACATGCTCCAGAAACCGTGCTCCAGGTGGAGGAACAGGGCGATGAACCATACGATGTAGCAACCGAGAACAACGGGGTTGCGGAAGGTGGCAAGGAGGAGGTAGTAGGGATTCTCTGCCTCTGCGCCCATGAATTCCTGCAGCTGCATCTTAGCCCAGAAGTGGGTGAGGTGGAAGCCCAGCAGACCCAGGACGATGATGCCCAGGACAGCCATGTTCTTGGCGCTCCAGCTGTCGTTCTTAGCCTTGGAGGCAACCTCGTAACGCTTGAAACCGCCACGACGGATGTAGTTGTCAACGGTGAGCCAAATACCATAGGCGATGTGAAGCACAAAGCCCAGGGCCAGGATGGGAACCATGATCTTGATGACGGGGGAGGACATGAAGTCGCAGCCCAGCTGGAACCAGCCGTCTCCGTGGGTGTAAGGGAAGGCATCGTTGGCTACCTTGCCGAAGTTACCGTGGAGGGAGTCCAGGACAGAGAAAAAGTTAATAGTTCCGTGCAGGAGCAAGAAGATGATAAGGAAAGCACCAGTTACACTCTGGATGAACTTCTTGCCGATGGAGGAGGTTAAAAAATTAGCCATTATAAATAAGTCAGGTTTGTTTCAAGTATGCAAATATAGGAATCTTTCTTGGAAGTTTCCCAATATTTCGATACTTTTGTTACATTATTTAACCACGAATTTTCATGTACAAACGCGTTTTACTCAAACTCAGCGGCGAAAGCCTGGGCGGTCCTGCCGGAAAGGGCCTGGATACGGAATGGTTGGAAAAGTATGCGAAGGAGATTGCAGCGGCAGCCAAGGCCGGTCTCCAGATTGCCATCGTAAACGGCGGCGGTAACATTTTCCGCGGCCTGCAGGGCGTAGGCAAGGGCTTCGACCGCGTGGACGGAGATAAAATGGGCATGCTCGCCACCGTTATCAACTCGCTGGCGCTGAGCATGTTCATCAAGGCCGAAGGCGTGGAATCCGTGGTCTTCACCTCCACCCCGATGGAGCCGCACGCCAAGTACTACATGCGCGACGAAGCCGTGAAGGTCCTCGAGCGCGGCGGCGTGGCCCTCATCGCCGGCGGCACCGGCAACCCCTTCTTCACCACCGACAGCGGCGCTGCGCTGCGCGCACTTGAGATTGGGGCCGATGCCCTCCTGAAAGGCACCCGCGTAGATGGCGTTTATACCGCCGATCCGGAGAAGGATCCGTCGGCCACCAAATACGACGAGCTCAGCTTCGACGAGGCCATCTCCAAGCACCTCAAGGTCATGGACCAGACGGCCTATGCCCTTTGCTCGGACGGCAAGATGCCCATCATCGTCTTCGACATGAACGCCACCGGCAATCTCACCAAGCTCCTTGCGGGTGAAAAGGTTGGCACCCTCGTACATCCCTAACCCATGAAAAAAGCTCTCCTTCTTTTCCTTACGCTGACGCTCGCGCTGGCAGCATCGGCCCAACCCTCCAAGATCGTCACCGACAGCATCAAGAGCGCACAGCTCGGCTGCGAGCAGAAATATAATGTATACCTCCCCGCCGGCTACAAGGCCACGGAGAGCTATCCCGTGATTTACCTCCTGCACGGCCTCTACGGAGACTACTCCAACTGGGCCGGCACCGGCCGCATGAAAGACGTGGCCGACCTGCTCATCGCCAGCGGCGAGGTGATCCCCGTTGTCATCATCATGCCCAATGCCGGCGACAACGACGTACACGGTTACCAGAACGGTTATTTCAATGTTGAGAACTGGCCCTACGAGGACTTCTTCTTCCAGGAGTTCCTTCCCGCCGCCGAAAAGAAATACAACTGCGGCGGCAGCAAGGGCAAGCGCGCCATCATGGGTCTGTCCATGGGCGGCGGCGGTTCCGTGGTCTATGCCCAGCGCCATCCGGAGATGTTCTCCAGCGCCTATGGCATGAGCGCCTGGCTGGACAACAAGCACCGCGAGGTGCGCGGCACCGACAAGCCCGGCAGCAAGCTGGTCATCACCGACCTTTCCGTCCGCGCCCATTCGGCCATCGACTTTGTTGACAACGCCGGCGCGGATACCATCGGCCAGCTGAAAACCGTCGAGTGGTTCCTCGACTGCGGCGACGACGACGCCCTCCTGCGCCTTTCCGTCGAGCTGCACCTCAAGATGAAAGCCGCCGGCATCCACAGCGAGCTGCGCGTGCGCAACGGCGGTCACACCTGGGAGTACTGGCACACCGCCCTGCACACCTCCCTGCCCTTCGCCTCCCGCAATTTCGACAAGTAGAGCATCTCGCCTTAGGCGAGTGCCGTTTTCGTTAATACGCTGACTACCAGCGAAAAACAATATCTCCTCCCGGCTGTTTGGCTGGGAGGAGATATTGTATATACATGATAGTGAGTCAATTAGCGAAAACGCCACAAAAAGAAACGTTTCAACTTGCTTATAATAAAACTCTTCGCGAACTTTGGCAGACCAACTTGACCTGTTATGAAACATCGCAAATTCTACAGGGACATTGTTACCCACTGCTATCAACGTTCAGCAGATAAAGGTGTCCTTTTCTACACGACACGTGACCATCTGGTATATTTTACCCTATACTGCACCCTGGCACGTAAGTACGGAATCCGGGTTCTGGCTCTTTGCCAAATGCCGGATCATGTACACGATGCCGTTTCCGCCAGGTGCATTAAGGATTTGTATGGCTTCAAGCGCGAGTTGAACTCCCGCTTCGCCAAACAGTATAACGAGCATGCCGGTATAAATGGACCCGTTTTCGAGCTGTTTGGCAGTGCGCCCAAACAAGGAGCAAAATCAGCTAGAACAACCATCATTTATATTGGAAACAATCCGGTGGAAAGGCAGCTGGTGCCCCGGGCCGAGGAGTATCGGTGGAACTATCTCGCCTATGGTATCACACCATTCCCTTTTTCGGAGCCGATAGTCATCCGACGTGCTTCCAAGCCTATGCGCTCGGCTGTTCGCATTGTGGCGGCGCAATACAAGGCCGGACTTCCGATGAACTATACGCTGCTTGAGAAGCTGACAAATGATCTCACGCCTTCCGAACGTCAGCAAATCACCGATTATATCATATCCACATATAATGTCATCGATTACAAAGAGGCGGTGCGCTATTTTGACGGGTATATTGATCTAATCAATTCCATGCACGTAACAACCGGAAAAGAATTTGACTTGAACGAAACATTCCTCGGGAAATCTGACAGGCCGTATGCCGAGATGACAACTATCCTGATGGAAGAATGTGGCTTCAAGGATATCCACGAAATACTGCGCCTGGACAATGAGGGTAAGATGAAACTGTTTGACATCCTGAGGAAGCGCACGTTCGTGATGGGGAAGCAGATTGCTCATTATCTGCACCTCCCCCTGGCTGCCGAAACAGACTGTTTTTGCTAAATCATTGATAATAAGTTAAATAATAAATCTCCTCCCGGTCAAACAGCCGGGAGGAGATTTGGTATATTGCTAATTGTGAACGAGTTAACGAAAACGCACCGCCGGGCAGGGCCCTCTTAGTCCACCATCACCAGCACGGTGGAGGGGTGGGAGAAGTGGAGGGAAACGAAGGGGGCCGAGGTGCGGTTGAGGGTGGCTTTCCACCAGGCGTCGAAGACTACGTCGTCGGTGGGCCACTGCAGGCCCTCGGAACAGAGGCGCAGGGAATTATCGGCCGAAAACAGAGAGATCCGGCGTCCTTCGCCCAGGTGGAGGTCGCAGGAATCGGTGACGACGAAAGCCGTCCCGAAGTCGGAGACCATGGAAAGTTTCCTGTCCCCGAGGGGGAACTGCCGGGGGTAATCCATCAGAAGGCCGAGATTGCCGATGGTATGGTCCTCGCGAAGGCCCGTGGCGCCGAGAAACACAATCTCGCTCACCTCCGGATGATGCGTGAGCACCCAGCGGAGCGCCTTGGTCTGGTCGTTGTCGTCCTGCTCGGACTCGTGCACCAGGACATCGGCAAAACGCGACTGGAGCTCCTGCGGGAGGGAATCCATGTCGCCGACGACCGCAAGGGGACGGGCCGATGCATCCCGCGCCAGCCATTTCACCAGCGCACCGTCACAGACGACAACACCCTCGGCGTTGTCCAGCAGATAGAGCGGATACGCCTCGGTGGGGAAAGCCCCGTCGCCTAATATCACAATGCTATTCATCCTCCTGGGGAGCAGCCTTGGCCATTTCGGCCTTGGAAGTACCGGCCGTAGCCACGTAAGAAGTGGGATTGCGGAAGCCCAGCAGGAAGGACTTGACGTCCATGCGTTTCTTGCCGGCGAGCTGCAGGTCCGTGATGGCAATGGCGCCGTCTTCGGTAGCGATGGCGAGATAAGTCTTGCCGTCGCTCAGGACCGTGCCGGGAGCGGCGTGAAGGTCTGTGCGCATTTCGCCGAAGTAGATTTTCAATTGAACAGGAGATACGCTCGCTTCGCTCGGTATGACAGAGGGGGCGCTCGGTATGACAGGCTTCAGCTCGGTGAAGGCGCAGGGGAACGGGGACAGGCCACGGATGAGGTTGTAGATGTGGCGGGTGGTGTCGTTCCAGTCGATGTGCTGCAGTTCGCGGGTGAGCTTCGGGGCCGGCTTCAGGAGCTCGGTGCCCTGGATGAAGCTGCGCTGCACGCGCAGTTCCACGTTCTTCTGCACAAGGCCTTCCACGGTTTCCAGCACCAGCGAGGAGCCCAGTTCCATGAGCTTGTCGTGGACGTCTCCGGCGGTGTCGGTAGGTTCGATATGGCATTCGGAGCGGAGAATGATACCGCCCGTGTCAATCTTCTTGTCAATCATGAAGGTGGTTACACCCGTGATATTCTCCCCGTTAATCACCGCCCAGTTGATAGGGGCGGCACCGCGGTACTGCGGCAGCAGGGCGGCGTGCAGGTTGAAGGTGCCCAGCTTGGGCATGGTCCACACCACCTCCGGCAGCATGCGGAAGCCTACGACCACAAAGAGGTCGGCCTTCCAGGCGGCAAGGTCGTGCAGGAACTGCTCGTCCTTCAGTTTTTCGGGCTGCAGCAGGGGCAGACCCTTCTCCACGGCGTACTTCTTCACCGCGCTCTCGTTCATCTTGAGGCCGCGGCCGGAAGGTTTGTCGGGGACGGTTACCACGCCCACTACCTTGAAACCACTCTTAAGTAAAGCATCCAGCGGGCCTACGGAGAACTCCGGGGTACCCATATATACAATGCGTGTCTTTCTGAACATACGGAAGAATTTGCTCTTGATTTTGCGGAACCAGATCTTGCCGCCGTCCAGGTTGAACAGGCTGGCATCCTGCACCGCCTTGACGGTGAGGAAGGCTCCGATGGGGGCTAAGACGAAGGCCGATATAAACTTGCCGATGAAAGCGGTGGTGGCACCGTTGTTGGCCAGGCGCTCGCCAGTGATGTCGATAACCCAGTACAGCACGAAGAACAGCATGGAGATGACGGCCGGAGCACCCAGACCGCCCTTCTTCAGGAGCGCACCCACAGGAGCGCCGATGAAGAACAGCAGCAGACAGGCCAGCGCCTGTGCATACTTTTTCCAGATCTCCACGTCCGTGCGGTAAATCAGGTGCGTATAGTCGTAGGCCTCCATGGTCTGGCCACGGACAAGGCTCTCGTACTGGCGGGCTGCCATGGCGGCGTTATCCAGGGAGCGTTTCTTCTCCGACTTGCTCTTCCAGCGGTCCTCGGAAGGGCCGGCGAGACGGGTAGTGGCTTTCGTGCGCCAGGAGGTGTCCAGCTGTTCCCGGAAGTTGATGTAACTCTGGGTGGTGAACTCCTTTACGTGTTTCATGGTGCCTTTGTGCACCAGGCCCATCAGGGAATCCTGCCCATGGTGCAGGGACTTCAGGTTCATGGAGCGCACCTGCTCCCCGTAACGGGCGCTGTCCGACTGCTTGTAGGCGTAGTTCTCCAGTTCAATCACCATTTCCTGGCTGTGGAACTGGACGCGCTGCAGGGCCAGGGTGGTATCCCGGTATTTGCGCCGGTTCTCCTCCCGGTAGTTCACGCCGTCGTACATCTGGAACGTGAGGTAGTCCTTGGCCTTGGACATGCGGATGATGCCGCTGTCGGCCACCGTGAGGCTGGTATTGCCCTTGCCGCCCGTGTGGTCGTATACCTGGATGTTGTACATCATGCCCGTCTTCTTGTCCCGGCGCTCCACCCGCAGGATGTATCCCTCGATGCCGTCGTAGAACGTGCCCGTGGGAATCTTGATCTCACTCTTGGTGCGGCCGATGTCGTCGCGCATGGTGTAGATCTGGTTGATGGAGTAGGGGACCAGCCGGTCGCCCACGAAGAAGGCGCCGATGCTGATGAGCACGCCGACGATGGTCATCGGGAGCAACACACGGGCGAGCGAGATGCCCGAGGCCTTCATGGCCGTGAGCTCGAATTTCTCGCCCATGTCTCCCAGTGTCATCATGGCACTGAGCAGGGTAGCCAGCGGAATGGCCATCGGAAGTGTCTGGCAGCTTCCCCACATGAGGAATTGCAGAATCACTTTGAATTCCAGTCCCTTGCCTACCAGCTCGTCGATGTACAGCCAGAGGAACTGCATGACCAGAATGAATGTGACAATCCCGAGGATCGCGAAAAACGGACCCACGAAGGATTTCAACAAAAACTGGTCAAGCTTTTTCAAATTTATGCAGTTGCTACTTCAACAAGTTTCTTCAGGGCATCGGCCAGGCCGTCAACATTGCGGCCGCCGGCCGTAGCCAGACCGGGCTGGCCACCGCCACCGCCCTGGATGAACTTGGCGGCTTCGCGGATATCCTTGCCGGCGTTCTTGCCCTTGGCTACAAGGTCGTTGGAGTACAGGAGCACCAGGTTGGGCTTCTCGTCGTAGGCGAAAGCGCCTGCGAGTACAAAGTTCTGGACCTTTTTCTGCAAAACCAGGGCCACGTTGCGCACGATGGCCGGGTCCATGGAGCTCTCGAAGCGAACCAGCTTGATACCGTTCACCTCTTCGGCCTGGGCAGCGAGCTTGTCGGCCAGCTGGGCAGCCTTTTCGGCGGCGATGGCCTCGAGCTGCTTGCGGGCATCGGCATTCTCGGCCACCAACTTCTCGATGGCGGCGGTGAGGTCGGGGGCGTTGTTGAACAGGCCCTTGATGTTCTTCATGACATCCTCCATCTGGTGGATGCTCTCCACGGCGCGGGCGCCCGTGACAGCCTCGATGCGGCGTACGCCGGCGGCGACGGCGCTCTCAGAGACAATCTTGAACAGGCCGATGGTGCCCGTGTAAGGGGTGTGGGTACCGCCGCAGAGCTCGACGGAGTCCCCGAAGCGGACCACGCGCACTACGTCGCCGTACTTTTCACCGAACAGGGCCATGGCGCCCATCTGACGGGCTTCCTCCATGGTGGCGTCGCGCTTTTCTACCAGCGGGAAGTTGGAGCGGATGAGCTCGTTCACGCGGGTTTCCACCAGACGGAGCTCTTCGTCCGTCATCTTCTGGAAGTGGGAGAAGTCGAAGCGGAAGTAATCCGGGCCGACGAAGGAACCCTTCTGCTCCACGTGGGTACCCAGCACCACGCGCAGGGCCTGGTGCAGGAGGTGGGTGCAGGAGTGGTTGTTCTGGATATGACGGCGGCGGATGTTATCTACCACCAGATAGAAAGTCTGGGTGCTGCGGGAAGGAAGACGCTCGGCCAGGTGAATGGTGAGGTTGTTCTCCTTCACGGTGTTCAGGATCTGGATGCGCTCGCCGTTTTCGCCCTCGATGAAGCCGGTATCACCTACCTGGCCACCCATCTCGGCGTAGAAAGGCGTGCGGTCGAAGACCAGCTGGTACAGCTCCTTGTTCTTCTGCTTCACGGTGCGCTGCTTCAGCAGGCGGGCACCCTTGACGCGAAGGGTGTCGTAACCCTCGAAGACCACGTCGTCCTCGGCGAACACCATCCAGTCGCCAAACTCGTTGGCGGTGGCGTTGCGGGCGCGGGCCTTCTGCTTCTCCAGTTCCACGTTGAAGCCTTCCAGGTCTACGGTGTAGCCTTTTTCAGCGGCAATCAGTTCGGTGAGGTCGATGGGGAAGCCGTAGGTGTCGTACAGCACGAAGGCATCGGTGCCGGCCACCTGCTTGGTAGCGGCATTCTTGGCCATATTGTCTTCCAGCATGCGGATACCGCGGTCCAGGGTGCGCAGGAAAGCGTTTTCCTCTTCCTTGATCACGCTCACGATGAGCTGCTGCTGGGCTTTGAGTTCAGGATAGGCCTCGCCCATGTCGGCTACCAGCTGGGGGATCAGGCGGCACAGGAACGGCTCGCTGAAGCCCAGGAAGGTGTAGCCGTAACGCACGGCGCGGCGCAGGATGCGGCGGATCACATAGCCTGCCTTCACGTTGGAAGGCAGCTGGCCGTCGGCGATGGAGAAGGCGATGGCGCGGATGTGGTCGGCGATTACACGCATGGCCACCTCTACATTGCCGCCTTCGGCGTATTTATGACCGGAGAGGTTCTCTACCTGGCCGATGAGGCCGGAGAAGACGTCCGTCTCGTAGTTGCTCTTCTTGTTCTGGAGAATCATACACAGACGCTCGAAGCCCATACCCGTGTCGATGTTCTTGGCGGGGAGGGACTCCAGGTGGCCATCGGCCTTGCGCTCATACTGCATGAATACCAAGTTCCAGATTTCGATGACCTCGTCGTTGTCCGTGTTCACGAGTTCGCGGCCGGGGATCTTGGCAATCTCTTCGTCGCTGCGCAGGTCGATGTGAATCTCGGAGCAGGGGCCGCAGGGGCCCGTGTCGCCCATCTCCCAGAAGTTGTCGTGCTTGTTACCGGTGAGCACGTGGTCTGCGGGGAGGTGCTTCAGCCAGGCCTGCTGGGCTTCGGTGTCCAGCAGGGTACCGTCTTCCTCGGAACCTTCGAAAACGGTAGCGTACAGCTTGGTCTTGTCAATCTTGTATACCTCGGTGAGGAGTTCCCAGGCCCAGTCGATGGCTTCGGTCTTGAAGTAGTCGCCGAAGCTCCAGTTGCCCAGCATCTCGAACATGGTGTGGTGACGGCCGTCGTGGCCCACCGCTTCCAGGTCGTTGTGCTTACCGCTCACGCGGAGGCACTTCTGGCTGTCTGCTGCACGGGGGAATTTGGGGGCGGTATTGCCCAGGAAGATATCCTTGAACTGGTTCATGCCCGCATTCGTGAACATGAGCGTAGGGTCGTTCTTGATGACCATGGGGGCCGACGGAACAACGGTGTGGCCCTTTGATGCGAAGAAATCCAGGTACTTCTGGCGAATCTCTTTAGATGTCATATATACAAATTAAATATAGCCTGCAAAGTTAAACATTTTTAGCCGATTTTCCTTGCCGAAGGCACAGATTGTGCAGAAAGGCTTGCCGTTTGCAAAAAATGGTTACCTTTGTAGACCGTGGCTAAGAAAGACGAACCTCACTATATACTGGATCCGGAGACCTTGACCTTCGAAGTGCAGGAGCCCACCAAAACGGAATGGTGGTCGCTCCCGCTGGTGGGTGCTTCGGGCCTGGTGCTGTTCATCCTTTACATGTGGATCTGTGTTTCCATTGGCGGTGTGAGCCTGCCCAAAACGGCCATCCTGCGCTTCCAGAACTCGGAATGGAAGGCCCGCGTAGACCAGATGAGCATGCAGCTGGACCAGTACGAGGACATGCTTTCCCAGCTGGAAATCCGGGACGACCGGATTTACCGTTCCGTCTACGGTATGGATGAAATCCCCCAGAACGTGCGTCAGGCCGGATTCAGCGGCGAGAGCCGCTACGCAGACCTGCAGGGTACCTCCCTGCTGGACGTTACCAAGCGTCTGGATGTACTGGAAAAGCGTCTTTTCATCCAGTCCAAGTCCTTCGACGAAGTGAACCATCTGCAGCAGACCGCCGGTGACATGGCTTCGCACATCCCGGCCATCCCGCCCATCAATACAGACCGCTCCACCTACCGGCTCTCCAGTCCCTTCGGCTATCGCTCAGACCCGTTCACGGGCGGCAGCAAGCGCCACACGGGCATGGACTTCGCCTGTAAACCCGGCAACCCCATCTACGTCACCGGTGACGGTATTGTCACCAAGGTCACCACGGAACGCAAGGGCTACGGTTTCCACGTAGAGGTAGAGCACGGCTTTGGTTACAAGACCCGTTACGCCCACATGTCGCGCATCGACGTCTCCCTGGGCCAGGTCCTCAAGCGCGGAGACTGCATCGGCCTCACCGGTAATACCGGCCGTTCGTCCGGCCCGCACCTGCACTACGAGGTGATGTACCGTAAGGAATACCAGAACCCGGCGCTTTATCTGGACATGGACATCTCTCCGGAGGATTATTTCACCATGGTCCGCAAACCTGAATAACAAGCATGGCGCAGAAGAAAAAACCGTCCCGTTTCCAGAAGATTCTCACGAACGTCCTTCGCTACATCATCGCGTCGGTCTCCTTCGCCGTGGTGCTGTACGTGCTGTTCGCCCTGTTCTTCTCCACGGACGAGGAAAGCAAGCTGCAGCGGGAAAACCGCCTGTACCGCCAGCGCTATGCCCGCATGACACAGCAGACCCAGCTCATCGGGGATGTGGTGCAGGGCCTCATGGAAAAAGATAACGGTATCTACGAGGGCCTGTTCAAGACCTCCGTTCCCACCGCCGACCTTGTCACCGCCACCGGCCTCACGCCCCTGGCCGACTCCCTCTCCGAAAGCTTCTACGTGCATTCCGCCGCTTCCACCTCCGAGACCCTGATGCTCATGGCCGGCAGCGTGGAGGCCAACTTCGAGGAAGTCTTCCGCATCCTGCGGGAGAGACGGGACAGCGTGCCGCCGCTTTCCCTGCCGCTGCACGGCATGTCTTACGTGCAGACAGGCGCCTCCGTCGGCATGAAATTCAACCCCGTGTACAAGCTCCCTGTGCAGCACGACGGCCTGGACCTCGTGGCCCCGCAGGGCGCGCCCGTCTATGCCGTGGCCGATGGTACCGTTTTCCAGGTGGAACGCTCCCGTAAAGGCCTTGGCAACACCGTGGAAATTGACCACGGAAACGGCTATGTAACAAGGTATTGTCTCATGGGTGACATCACGGTCGTGCGCGGCCGCCGTGTAAAGCGGGACCAGCAGATTGGCACCGTGGGTATTTCGCCCACCCTGCCCGCCCCGCACCTGCACTTTGAAGTGCTCCGCCGCGGCAAGCCCGTAGACCCCGTCAATTACTTCTTCGCCTCCCTTTCTCCGGAGGAATATGCCAGAATGATGTATCTGTCCGTGAACACGGAACAGAGCATGGACTAATAGTCCCCGCGATCCATCTCCCGCCGTACGTCCTTCTCCTTGATGGACTGGCGTTTGTCGTACTCTTTCTTACCCTTTGCCAGGGCAATCACCAGCTTGGCGAAACCATTGTCGGCGATGAAGAGCTTGACAGCCACGATGGTGAGGCCCTTCTGTTTGTCTGCCTGCTGCAAGTGTCTGAGTTCCTTGCGGTTGAGGAGAAGCTTGCGGTCCCGCACGGGCTCGTGCTGGCCCCAGCTGCCCCAGTGGTACAGGGCGATGTTGATGCCACGCACAAAGAGCTCGTTCCCTACGAAGAAGCAATAGGAATCCTGCAGGGAGCATTTCCCCGCACGGATGGACTTAATCTCCGTCCCCACCAGCTGGATGCCGGCGGTATAAGTCTCCAGGAACTCGTAATCGAACGAGGCCCGGCGATTTTTAATTAAAACGGTACTCTTGGCTTTGGGCATAGGATTGCAAAGGTAATACATTTTCCGTAATTTTGTGCCATGCTCAACAAGACCCAGCTCCTCCCGGACCGCCCCGGCATTCCGCCCATGGCCAAGCTTCCGGACCCCGAAACCATCGACCCGGCGGCCCTCGCAAAGGCGTACGCCGCGGGCGAGATTGACCTCATCTGCGTGCTGGGTCCCACCGCCTCCGGCAAGACCCGCTACGCCGTCCAGCTGGCGAAGGCCCTGGGCCGGGCCGAAATCCTTTCGGCCGACAGCCGCCAGGTCTACAAAGGCATGGACATCGGCACGGGAAAGGACCTCGGCGAATACGGCGACGTGCCGTACCACCTCATCGACATCGCCCCCGCGGGCGCGAAACTCAACATCTACCAGTATCAGGCCGCCTTCGCGAAGGCCTGGGCCGATGTCCGCAGCCGCGGCGTCATCCCCATCCTCTGCGGCGGCTCGGGCCTGTACATTGAGTCGGTCACCCGCGCCTACAAATTCGAGAATGAGAATGGGGTAGGGGCCGATGCCCTCCCGCAAAACGTCTACTACATCGGCACCCTCGTCACCCGCGAGGAACGCGTCGCGCGCATCGACCGCCGCCTGGACGAGCGCCTGAAGGAAGGCCTCGTCGAGGAAATCCGCGGCCTGCTGGAGGGCGGCATTCCGGCCGATGACCTCCTCTACTACGGCCTGGAATACAAGTTCGTGACGCAGTACGTGCTGGGCCAGATCACTTACGAGGAGATGGTGATTTCCCTCGGAAACGCCATCCATCAGTTCGCTAAACGGCAAATGACCTGGTTCCGGGGCATGGAGCGCGACGGCGTGCGCATTCACTGGGTACTTCCGTAACAGAATCCATATTATTTTGTTACCTTTGTAGGGTTATGGCAAAACTTCTATACACAATGGGCGAAGTAGCACAGGAACTGGGGGAAAACACCTCAGCTGTACGTTACTGGAGCAATTACTTCGAGCAGTTCGTCAAGCCGCAGCGCAACGCCAAAGGCAACCGTCTGTACCACCCGGAAGATCTGGAGACCCTCCGGCAGATCCAGTACCTCGTCAAGAACCAGGGACTCACGCTGGAAGGTGCCAGGCAGCGCATGGGCGAGGACCGCGCCACCGTGGACAAACGCGTGAAGGTGCTGGGCATGCTCAAGGAAATCCGTGAAGACCTGATTCAGGTGAAAAAATCGCTTTAGTTATGAAAGTCGGAGACATTACAGCGGTGCTGGAAGCCTTCGCACCGCTCAGTATCCAGGAAAGCTGGGACAACAGCGGCCTCATCATCGGCAGCCCGGAGGACGAAGTCCACGGGGTGCTCGTGGGCTTTGACTGTACATCGGCCCTCATCGACGAAGCCGTCGAGAAAGGCTGCGACATGGTGGTCACGCACCACCCGCTCATCTTCAAGGGCATCCGCCGCATCGACAGCAAGGATCCCGTGGGCGCCGCCATCATGCAGGCCATCCGCAAGGGCGTCGCGGTGTATGCCGCGCACACCACCGCCGACAAAGTGATTACCGGCGTCAGCGGCGCCATGGCCCGCCGCCTGGGCCTGAAGAATGTTTCCATCATGGTCCCCGAGGGAGACGGCACCATCGGCCTTGGCTGCATCGGCGACTTCCCGTACCCGATGGACGGCAGCGAGGCCTTGCACTATGTGCAGGGGAAATTCGGCCTGCCCGTGATCAAGAGCTCCAAACCCCTGGAAGAGAAGATTTCCCGCGTTGCCCTCCTGGGCGGCAGCGGCGGTTCCGAGATTGCGCTGGCGCAGGCAAAAGGCGCCCAGCTTTACATTACGGCCGACATTTCCTACCACAATTACTTCACGCCGGAAGGCTTTATGATTATGGATGTGGGCCATTTTGAGAGCGAAGTGGAGATTGTGGACATTTTCGTTGCGCAAATCCGGAAAAAATTCCCTAACTTTGCAGGCTACAAAAGTAGCGCGCTGGACAGGAGCAATCCGGTCCACTATTTTGTGGTGTAATAAAATAAATCGATTTATATATGGCAAGTACCAAGAAACCCATCGCCGCCAAAGTGCAGGCCCCTATCGACAATCATGAAACTTTTGTGTCCCTGCAGAAGAGTTTCGCAGATTCCGATATGCCCGTAGAGGAGAAGCTCAAGACCCTCTACGAACTGCAGGCCGCGGATTCCGAAATTGACAAGATTCTCCAGCTGCGTGGTGAGCTTCCTCAGGAAGTCGCCGCCCTGGAAGAGGAAATCGCCGATCTGAAAGAGCGCAGCGCCGCCATCAACGCTGTTGTGGACCAGTACAACCGCAACATCGCCGACGCCAAACTCGATATCGCCGAACACGAGAGCATCATCGAGAAATACCAGCACCAGCTGGAGACCATCGCCAACTCCCGCGAGTACGACTCCCTGAACAAGGAGATCGAGAACCAGGAGCTGCTCCGTCAGATCGCCGAAAAGACCATCAACGATACCCGTTACGAGATCGGTGCCAAGAAGGCCGAACTGGACGAGCTGAAAGACCGTCTGGCCATCCGCCAGGAGGACCTCGCCGCCAAGAAGCAGGAACTGGATACCATCGTGGAAGAGACCGCCAAGGAAGAGGCCGTGCTGCGTGAGCGCCGTGAGGCCTGCGCCGCCAAGATCGACGCCCGTACCATGAGCGCCTACGAGCGCATCCGCGCCAGCGTGCACAACCACCTGGCTGTGGTGGGCATCTACAACGGCGACTCCTGCGGAGGTTGCTTCAACACCATCACCCCTCAGCGCCGTGTAGAGATTGCTTCCAACAAGAAGCTCATCATCTGCGAGCACTGCGGCCGTATCATCATCAACCCGGACTTCTCTGAGTAGTACTGACGTATGGCCGACACCAGCCGAAAAAAACCGCGTTCACAAGAGCCAGTAAACCTGGAGACCCTGATGGGGAACAAACCCCCTCAGGCGTTGGACGTGGAGGAAGCTGTGCTGGGCGCCATGCTGGTAGAGCCCACCACCATCGACGAATCGATGGAAGAGCTCTCCGCCTCCTGCTTCTACGACCCGCAGCACCGCATGATCTTCGAGGCCATGTCGGAGCTGGTGAACGAGCACGTGAGCATCGACCTGGTCACCGTGAGCGAAAAGCTGCGGCAGAAAGGCAACTTGGAGGCTATCGGCGGTCCCGTCGTCCTGGCCAACCTGTCCCAGAACATCGGTGCAGCGGCCCATATCGAATACTACATCAAAATCCTTAAGCAGAAGACCATCCAGCGGGATCTGATTACCGCTTCCTATGATATTCTGAAGCAGTCGTTCGACGAATCCACTAATGTGGACGACCTAATCGACACCGCGCAGACCAAAGTGTTTGCCGCCATTCAGAATAATGTGAAGCGGGATGTCCAGGATATTGGCTCCATCATCAATACCGTACTGGATAATCTGCAGGAGCTGCAGAACATCACCGGCCCGTCCGGTGTGCCCAGCGGCTACCCCTCCATCGACCGTGTTACCCAGGGATGGCAGAAGAGCGACCTTATCATCCTGGCCGCCCGTCCTTCCGTGGGTAAAACCGCTTTCTCCCTGAACATCGCCCGCAATGCGGCCGTAGAGGCCAACATGCCGGTAGCTGTGTTCTCCCTGGAAATGAGCGCCGACCAGCTGGGTAAGCGTCTCATCACCACCGAAAGCGGCCTGTCCGGTGAAAAGATCAAAGGCGGTGTGAAGCTGGAACCCTACGAGTGGATCCAGCTGGAAGACACCCTCAAGCGTCTGGCAAAAGCCCCGCTGTATATCGACGACACCCCGGGTATTCCTATTATGGAATTCCGCACCAAGGCCAAGCGTCTGGTGAAGCAGAAGGGTGTGCGCCTGATTGTGGTGGACTACCTGCAGCTCATGCAGGGCCCGGTGGAACTCCGCGGCCTGCGTGAACAGGAGGTGGCCGCCATCTCCCGTACCCTCAAGGCTACGGCCAAGGAACTGAACATCCCCATCATCGCCCTGTCCCAGCTGTCCCGTAATGCCGTGCAGCGCACGGGCGGTACCGGTAAGCCTCAGCTGAGCGACCTGCGTGAGTCCGGCTCCATTGAGCAGGACGCCGATATGGTCATCTTTATCCACCGCCCGGACTTCGTGGGTATGTCCGACAATCCGGAAGACAAGGAGAAAGCCATCATCGTCATTGCCAAGCACCGTAACGGTGAGGTCTGTGACATTGAGATGAAGTACAAGGCCGGACAGGTGAAATTCGTGGAACCGGACCAGAGCCTGGATGTCTATGCCAGCCAGGGCCCGGTGGCCAGCGCCGCCAACCAGCCTTCGGGAGAAACCTCAGACTACAACTTTGACAGTCAGGGCGAATTCTAATATGCGAAAAGCACTGCTTTCCATTTCCATCCTGCTGATTTCCCTGACGCTTGCCGCCCAGGGAATTCCGCTTTGTAAGGAGACCCCTTTCAAAGCCGGCGAGACCGTGGAAATGGGTGTGATGTTCAAGTGGGGTGCCGTAAATACGGAGGTGGGCCGCGCCCGCCTTACCCTGGAGAACATTCCTTTCGGCCCCGACTCCACCCTCGTGAACCACGCCTGGTGCAGCATCAAATCGGCCCCCTTCTTCGACGTCTTCTTTAAGATGCGGGAGAATTTCCAGACCTGGTTTACCCTGGACGACCATCGGCCGCTTGCGGCCATCCGCGACACCTACGAGAACGGCTACACCGCCACCAACCATTATACCTATGACTGGGAGGCGGGTTTCATCCGGGCCGACGTTTCTTTTTACGGTGAACCCTCGAAGCACTACGACCTGCCCATCCAGGGCATGTCCAACGATATTGTGAGCCTCATCTATGCGCTGCGTTCCGTAGACTGGACCCGGTGCCAGGTGGGTGAACCTGTTGTGGTTCCCTTCGCCATCGACGACTCCGTGTTCCAGGTGAAGGTGACCTATCAGGGAAAAGAGGATTTCAAGGTGCGCAGAATCGGCTGGTGCCATGCGCTCCGTTTTTCCTGCTCCGTGGTGGCCGGCGCCCTGTTTGCCGGAGACCAGGAGCTGCAGGTGTGGTTCAGCGACGACAAGAACCACCTGCCGCTGGCCGTGATGGCGCCCCTGAAGGTGGGCAAAATGTGGGCCTGGCTCAAGAGCTGGGACGGTCTCAAGAGTCCCTTTGACGCAAGATTTTAGATGAAGAAAGAAAACAGCATATCCCATCTGGGACGTATTGTGAGCATGACCCCGCAGACCACTACGGTGGTCTTTTTGCAGCATGGCGCCTGCTCCGAGTGCCACGCGGCCGGCCTGTGCGGCATGGCCGACCTGGCCGAAAAGACTGTCCAGGTGCCCACGGACCCTTACGCCAACTATCAGGTAGGGGACCAGGTGCAGGTTCTGCTGAAGGCCTCCATGGGGATGAAGGCCGTTTGGCTGGCCTACTTCATCCCGCTGCTGGTGATGCTGGCCGTAATCCTGGGCCTGATTGCCCTGGGTGTAAACGAAGTGCCCGCCGCCCTCGCCGGCCTGGGTGCCTTGGCCGTGTACTACCTGGGCCTGTGGCTCCTGAGGGATAAGCTGCAGAACGAATATATTTTTACGCTTAAAAATATTTAAACCATAATAAACCATGACAAGTACTATTATTTGGACGATTGCGGTGGTAACCGTTCTGGGCCTGGTGCTTGCGCTGGTGCTTTACCTTGTTGCTCAGAAGTTCAAGGTAGAGGAAGACCCGCGCATCGATGAGGTCGAGAAGGTGATGCCCGGCGCCAACTGCGGTGGCTGCGGATTCGCAGGCTGCCGTGCGTTCGCCGAAGCAGCCGTGAAAGCCCCCAACCTGGACAAGAACTATTGTCCTGTAGGTGGCAACGACACCATGGCTAAGGTGGCGGCTATCCTGGGTTACGAGGTGAAAGCCAAGGCTCCCATGGTGGCCGTCGTTCGTTGTAACGGCACCTGCGAGGCCCGTCCCCGCGTGAACGATTACGACGGCTTCGCTTCCTGCGTCGTGAAATCCACCCTGTACACCGGTGACACCGGTTGCGCTTTCGGCTGCCTGGGTTGCGGCGACTGCGTGAACGCCTGCCAGTTCGGCGCTCTTTCCATGGATCCTGCTACCGGCCTGCCGGTGGTGGACGAGGAAAAGTGCACCGCCTGCGGCGCCTGCGTCAAGGCCTGCCCCAAGCTCATCATCGAACTGCGCCCGAAGGGCCCCCGCGGCATGCGTGAATTCGTTTCCTGCGTGAACAAGGACAAGGGTCCCGTGGCCAAGAAGGCCTGCGCCAACGCCTGCATCGGCTGCGGTATCTGCGCCAAGACCTGCACCCACGAGGCCATCACGGTGGAGAACAACGTCGCCTACATCGACCCCGCCAAGTGCAAACTCTGCCGCGAGTGCGAGGCCATGTGCCCCACCGGCGCCATTCACGGTGTCAACTTCCCCAAGCCCCTGGACAAGGAAGCCGTGAAAGCCCGCATCAAGGAACGTCAACAAAAAGCAAAGGAGGCTGCCAATGTCTAAGCATACATTCTCCATCGGCGGCGTACACCCGCACGACAGCAAGATTTCCCGGGAGTGCCCCATTCAGCCGCTTCCGATTGCCCCGACCGTGTACATTTCCGTCGCCCAGCACATCGGCGCCCCGTCCGTGCCCTGTGTTGCCGTAGGCGACAAAGTGAAGGTGGGCCAGGTGATTGCCGAACCCGGCGGGTTCGTGAGCGCCTTCATCCACTCTTCCGTTTCCGGTACTGTCAAATCCATCGGCCCCCGTCCGGACCTCTCCGGCCGTCCTTCCACCCACATCGAGATTGCCGTTGAGGGTGACGAATGGCTGGAGGGCATCGACACCAGCGATACCCTGATCACTGAGATCCCCTCCGACAACAAGGCCATCATCGAGAAAATCCGCCTGGGAGGCGTTGTGGGTCTGGGTGGTGCCACCTTCCCCACGCACGTGAAGCTGAGCCCGCCTCCGGGATCCAAGTGCGAGCGCGTAATCATCAACGGCTGCGAATGCGAGCCTTACCTCACCTCCGACTTCCGCACCCTGCTGGAGAAAGGTGAGCAGGTGGTCATCGGCGCCGCCATCCTCAAGCAGGTGATGGGCGACGTTCCCTGCACCATCGCCATCGAGGAGAACAAGCCCGAGGCTATCGCCCACATCAAGGAAGTCATTGCCAAGCTGGGCTTCAAGGGCATCGAGGTGATGTCCATGAAGATGATGTACCCGCAGGGCGGTGAAAAGCAGCTCATCGACGCTGTAATGCACCGTCAGGTAGGTTCCGGCGCCCTGCCCATCAGCGTAGGCGCTGTGGTCCAGAATGTGGCAACGGCCCTGGCTGTGTACGACGCTGTTCAGAAGAACAAACCCATCGTGGACAACTCTGTGACCGTGACGGGTGAGTGCTTCCCCAAGCAGGCCAACCTGCTGGTGCGCGTCGGTACGCCGCTCTCTTATATCATCGACTACCTGGGAGGTGTTCCCGAGGCTGCTGCCAAGGTAATCAGCGGCGGTCCCATGATGGGCCGTGCCGTTGCCAACCTGGATGCCGCCACCGTGAAGGGCACCGGCGCCCTGCTGTTCCTCACCGAGGCCCAGACCAGGCGCGCCCCCGAGTCCAACTGCATCCGTTGCGGCAAATGTGCCGATGCCTGCCCGATGGGCCTGGAGCCGTTCCTGCTGAATAAGCTGGCCCGCAACAAGGACATCGAAGGCCTGGAGGCCAATGCCGCCCAGGACTGCATCGAATGCGGCTGCTGCCTGTATTCCTGCCCCGCCCACATTCCGCTGCTGGACAACATCCGCATCGGTAAGGGTTCTGTCTTAGGTGCCATTCGCGCCCGCGCTGCCGCCGCCAAGGCTGCCGCCGAAGCCGCAAAAAAGTAAGTGACCATGAGTAAATTAATCGTATCTCCTTCCCCGCATATCCATTCCAAGGACTCTACGAAGTCCCTGATGCTGGATGTGGTGATTGCGCTCATTCCCGCCGTCATCTGCTCCGTGGTCTTCTACGGCTGGCAGGAACTGCTGGTACTGGGCGTGAGTGTGGCTTCCTGCGTGCTGCTGGAGTGGGCCATCACCAAGTATCTGCTGAAAAAACCTTCTACCGTCGGCGACTTCTCGGCCGTCATCACCGGTATCCTGCTGGCCCTGAACGTGCCGTACACCACGCCCTGGTGGGTGATCGTGATCGGCTCCATCGTGGCTGTGGGTGTTGCCAAGATGACCTTCGGCGGTATCGGCCAGAATATCTGGAACCCCGCCCTCGTGGGCCGCGTGTTCCTGCTGGTTTCCTTCCCCACCTACATGACCACCTGGCAGCAGCCCCAGGGCCTCTTCGGCCTGGACGCTGTGTCCGGTCCCACCCCGCTGGGTACCATCCAGGAGGGTCTGATGCAGGGTTCCTCCGTGCAGGAGCTCACATCGGCCTATAATTACAGCGACCTTCTGTTCGCAAACCTCGGCGGCAGCGCCGGTGAGGTCTGCGCCCTGGCTCTGCTGGCCGGCTTCGTGTACCTTTGCGTCCGCAAGGTGATCAAGCCCTGGATTACCCTCAGCATCTTCGCTACGGTGGCCCTCACTTCCCTCATCTTCTGGAGCATCGATCCTACCCGCTTTACCGATCCGCTGTTCAACCTGCTCACCGGTGGTCTCGTGCTGGGTGCCTGCTTCATGGCAACCGACTATGTGACCTCCCCGATGTCCCTGTGGGGCGGCGTGGTCTTCGGCGTAGGTATCGGCTTCCTTACCATGATGATCCGTTACTTCGGTTCTTATCCGGAAGGCGTTTCCTTCGCCATCCTGATCATGAACTCTATTGTACCGCTGCTGAATATGTGGTTCAAGCAGAAAAAATTCGGGAGGAAATAAGCCATGGCAGTAAAATCGAATCTCACCAATATGGTGCTGGTGCTGGGCACCACCTGCCTCATCTGCTCTGCAGTGCTGGGCGGTGCCTATGTCCTCACCGAGAAACCCATTGCAGCCGCTGCGGCCGAAAAGACCAACAAGGCTATTGCCAAGGTGCTGCCCGCCTTCTCCGAGGTAACTTACAACGAGGAAGGTAAATACTACACCGCCACCGACGGGGAAACCCTCGTGGGCTATGCCATCGAAACCACTACCGTGGGCTTCGGCGGCCCCCTGTCCCTGATCGTGGGTGTCACCCCCGACGGTGTTATCTACAACACTTCCGTACTGTCTCACGCCGAAACGCCCGGTCTGGGTGCCAAGTGCACCACCGACGAGAAGTTCATGAGCCAGTGGAAGGGCTTCGACGCCTCCATCAAGAAACTGGCCGTGAAGAAGGACGGCGGTGACGTGGATGCCATCACGGCTTCCACCATCACTTCCCGCGCCTACACCCTGGCCGTGGAGAACGCCCTGAAGACCTTCGCTTTAATCAATGGAGGAGAGTGCAATGAGTAAATTCAAACTGATTACCGACGGGCTTGTCAAGAACAACCCGACTTTCGTGCTCCTGCTGGGTATGTGTCCTACGCTGGCCACTACCACATCGGCCGTGAACGGCCTGTCCATGGGCCTTGCCACGCTCTTCGTGCTGGTTCTGAGCAACATGGCCATATCGGCCATCGCTCCCGTGGTTCCGGACAAGGTGCACATTCCTGTCTACATCGTGGTTATCGCCACCTTCGTTACCCTGCTGCAGTTCCTCATGCAGGCTTTCACCCCGGCTATGTACGAGACCCTGGGTCTGTTCATTCCCCTTATCGTGGTGAACTGCATTGTGCTGGGACGCGCCGAGGCCTTCGCCAACAAGCATGGCGTAGGAGAGAGCGCACTGGACGGCATCGGCGTGGGCCTGGGCTTCACCTGCTCGCTCACCGTGCTGGGTCTTGTGCGTGAGATCCTGGGTTCCGGCAGCGCCTTCGGCTTCAACTTCATCGGCGGCAACGACGGTATGCTGGCCTTCGTGATGGCTCCCGGCGCTTTCCTGTGCCTGGGTTACCTCATGGTGCTGTTCAACAAATTCGTTAAAAAGAACTAGGCTATGGAATACTTTCTGATTATCATTTCGGCGATTTTCGTTAACAATATCGTCCTGGCACAGTTCCTGGGTATCTGCCCTTTCCTGGGCGTTTCCAACAAGCTGTCCACCGCTACCGGTATGTCCATGGCCGTGTGCTTCGTCATTACCCTGGCCACCCTGGTGACTTACCTTATTAATCAGTACCTGCTGGTGCCCTTCGGCCTCACCTTCCTGCAGACCATCGCCTTCATCCTGGTGATCGCCGCCCTGGTGCAGATGGTAGAGATTGTGCTGAAGAAGGTTTCCCCGTCCCTGTATCAGGCCCTGGGTATCTTCCTGCCCCTGATCACCACCAACTGCGCCGTGCTGGGTGTTGCCATCAACGTGGTCACCAAGGAGTTCTCCTTCGTGCCCGGCGGCATGCTCAACCTGGGTCAGGCCCTGGTTTACGCCTTCGCCACTTCCCTGGGTTACGGCCTGGCCATGGTGATCTTCGCCGGTATCCGCGAGCACCTCTCCCTGAACAATGTCCCCAAAGCCTTCAAGGGCGTGCCTATCGCCATCATCAGCGTGGGTATCCTGGCCCTGGCCTTCATGGGATTCAGCGGCATGGTGAAATAAGCCCTGCCCCTATCAAGCAAAAAGCCCGACCTCCTCACGAGGCCGGGCCTTTTGTTTATTGGATGAAGCTGGCGAAGTAGCCGGGGAAGAAGACGTTCGTAATCAGGTACCCCAGGATGGTGCTCACGAACACGCTGATGAGGCCGGGCATCATGAAGGAGTGGTTGAGAAGATACTTGCCGATGACCGTGGTCCCCGACCGGTCGAAGTTCACCGTGGCGATATCTGACGGGTAGTTGGGGATGAAGAAGTAGCCGTAGACGCTGGGCAGCACGCCCAGGAGGACGGGACCCGCAATGCCCAGTTCGTAGGCCAGCGGCAGCATGGCCACCACCACGGCGCCCTGGGAGTTGATGAGCACGGACACCATGAAGAACACCAGCGCGATGGTCCAGGGATAGTTGGCCACCAGTTCGGTGAGCATGGCCTTCATCTGGTCCAGGTAATTGCCGAAGTAAGTGTCGGCCAGCCAGGCAATGCCGTAGATGGCGATGACCGCCACCATGCCGGACTTCCACACGGAACCGGAAACGGCGTTCTTGAGGTCAATCTTGCACAGCATGATGTTGCAGGCAGCCGCCACCAGCATGATAATCTGGATGCAGAGGTTCATTTTGGGAAGGCGCATGGCCTGGGCCAGGGTTTGCTCGTCGCTCAGATGAATCATCTGGCAGAAAGCGAAGCCGATGATCACCAGCAGCGCGCCCAGGAACACGAACACGGAAATCTTGGCGCTCCTGGAGATGGTGATGTCAAGGGTTGTGGCGCCCTTGTTCTCATACATATATTTATAGATTTTCGGGTCTGCTTTGCGAGCCTGGAACTCGGGATCCTTGTCCAGGTCCTTGCCACGCTTATAGGAAGCGAGGGAAGCGCAGAGGATGCCGAAGATACTGGCCGGGATGGTGACCATGAGCACCTGCGGGATGCTCACCATGTAGCCGTTGGCGTTGGAGATGGTGACGAAAGCCACCACGGCCGCGGCAATGGGGGAGCAGGTGATACCTACCTGCGAGGCAATGGACGCCACGGCGCAGGGACGCTCCGGGCGGATGTTCTTCTTGAGGGCAATATCACAGATGATGGGCATGATGGTATACACCACATGGCCGGTACCCACGAGCACGGTGAGGAAGAAAGTCACCAGCGGTCCCAGGAAAGTAATATGTTCGGGGTGTTTCCGCAGCAGTTTTTCGGCCATCTGAATCATCCAGTCCATACCGCCCGAGGCCTGCAGGGTGCAAGCGCAGGTGACGGCGGCGATGATGATGTAGATGACGTCCGTGGGCGGGGTTCCGGGCTTGAGGCCGAAGCCGAAAACGAGAATGGCAAGGCCGATTCCGGAGATGGCGCCGAGTGCCAGGGAACCATAGCGGGAACCTACGTACAGGCATGCCAGAACGATGAGCAGCTGTACAATCATCAGAGCGGTCATAGTTTAGTATTAATGGTTACGAAAGCAAATATAGTAAAAAATATCGCAATAATACTTATATTTGCAGCGAGTTATGAACCTGGAAGAACTGTTCACCTTATATTATCCGCGTCTGCGGAATTACGCCTCGCGCCTGGTGGAATGCGAGGCGGTGGCCGAGGATATCGTCCAGGAATGTTTCATCAAACTCTACGAAAAGCGCTACACCATCCGCGACGTTTCCCTCCAGGCCATGCTCTTCGTGATGGTGCGCAACTCCTGCCTGAATTACATCAAGCACCGCCGCCGGCTGGAGTCGGAGTTCGGCACCCACATCTTCGAGCTCACCCCGGAGGACGACCTCATGTACGTGGAACTGCGTAATGAAATTGACCGCGTCATGGGCAAACTGCCGCCGCGCTGCCGGGAGATTTTCTACATGAGCCGTTTCGAAGGACTGAACAACCGCGAGATTGCAGACCGCACCCAGACCTCCCTGCAGAATGTAGAAAAGCACATCTCAAAGGCCCTGGCTGTGTTTTCGCGGCACTTCTCCGGTCTGGTTGTGACGTCCGTCGCAGAAATCTAAAAAAAATTTCACTTTCGAGGTTGGTTTTCGAAGCACTTGGTTGTTATTATACTGTTAACGCTAAGTGCTAATGACTGACTTTAAGCAATCTGCATTCAAATATTTTCGAGGTGAAATCTCCGGCGAGGAGGAGCGTGCACTGTATGCGTGGGCCAAAGCCGAGGGTAAGAATATGGACCAGCTCCATCATTGGGAGCAGGAATGGAAGAGCGGTGCCAAGAACCCCAATGGGGAAGAGTGGGCCCGCATCATGGGCCGCATCGCCGCCCGTGAAGTGATGGAAGACGCCGAAGAGCGCATGCGCCGCAAGCCTTTCCCCGTGTGGCCGGTTGTCGGCTCCATCGCCGCCAGTCTTCTGCTGGCCGTGACCCTCTTCCTTCGTCCCGCCGCTCCGCTCCAGCAATATGCCATGGAAGCCCCCATCGGCGAGAAAGCCCGCGTGGTTCTGCCGGACAGCAGTGTGGTCTGGCTCAACTCCGGTTCCCGCCTCTGCTTCCAGGAAAGTTTCAACCATAAGATCCGTAACGTCCAGCTCGTGGGCGAGGGTTACTTCGAGGTGTCCAGGAATGAGCGCAAGCCCTTCAGCGTAGACTGCGGTGGCGTGTCCGTGCTGGTGAAGGGCACCAAGTTCAACGTGAGCGCCTACCCCGAGGATCGTTACATCAAGGCCAGCGTCACCGAGGGTCATGTGGTGTTCGCATCGGCCGATGACCACGTAGACCTGCTCAAGGGCCAATCGGCCCAGTTCGACCAGCTGGGCAAGCGCTTCGCCCGCCTCACCGAGGACCCCGAGGACGCCCGCGCCTGGATCAAGAGCCAATTCATTTACAACGATATCAATCTCGCCGACCTGGCCGAGAAACTGTCCCGTACCTTTGCCGTTACCTTCCACTTCAACACCACGGAGCACCTGATGGACCGCTTCAGCATTTCCCTGCGCAACAACGAAAGTCTGCCGGAAGTGCTGCAGGCCCTGGAGACGCTCATTCCTGTGCGTGCCAGAGTTGAGGGCAACGAAGTATATATTGACAAACGGTAAACTTCTCACAACTTATTTATTAATTTAATCTAATCATTCATGAAACTGCTAACCAAAACTGGACTGATCGTTCTTCTGGTTTTGCTCACCAGTCTCGCTGCCGGCGCACAGAATGTGACCGGTAAGTGGACCGGGCAGGACACGAAGAAGGTTCTCAAGGAAATCGAGGCTCAGACCGGGCTCTCCATTTTCTACCGTTCCGACGAAGTGAATGAAAAAGCCCCCGTCACCGTGGACCTCAACAACGTCCCCGTGGAACAGGCTTTGAAAACCATTCTCGGAAAAGACATTGCAGTAACCCTGAACGGAAAGATGATCGTGCTCTCCAAGGCCGATCAGCAGGGCACCAAACAAGGTGTCGTCCGTGGTCAGATCACCGACAACACCGGTGAGCCTATCCCCGGCGTGGGCGTTTTTATCAAAGGCACCACGCGCGGTACTTCCTCCGACCTGGACGGTAACTATTCCATCGAAGCCAAGCCTGGCACCGTACTGGTGTTTTCCTCGCTTGGCTACAAAGACGTTGAGGTAACTGTCGGCCGTTCCGCCGTCATCAACGTGGAAATGGATACCGACAGCCAGATGCTGGAAGAGACCGTTGTTGTGGGTTACGGTACCACCAAGAAGACCAACCTCACCGGTGCTGTGTCTGTGGTGAAGGCCGAGGCCATCAAGGACCGTTCTTCCCTGGACGTGGCTCACATGCTGCAGGGTTCCGTTCCCGGTCTGAATGTGACGTCTTCCTCCGGCCGTCCCGGCCAGGCTGCCAGCCTGAACATCCGTGGTTGGAACTCCATCAACGGTGGTTCCCCCCTCGTGCTCATTGACGGTGTGGAAGGCGATCTCCAGTACATCAACCCCGTGGATGTAGAGACGGTGTCCGTTATTAAGGATGCTGCCGCTGCTGCTATCTACGGTGCTAAGGGTTCCGCCGGTGTGATCCTCGTGACCACCAAGAACGGTTCCAAGGAAAAGGAAGGCAAGGCTACCGTTACTTACAGTGGCCGTGTTGGTTTCACCGCCCCCACCGCTTCCACCGACTGGGAAACCCGTGGTTACTATACTGTGTACCTGACCAATTTCTTCATGAAGGCCTACAACGGCAGTGCACTGTATGACTATTCCGACGCCGACATGCAGCAACTCTGGGACCGCCGCAACGATGTGGTGGAAAACCCCGAGCGCCCCTGGGTTGTTATCAGCCAGGACCAGTCCGGCAAGGATATTTATAACTACTATGCCAACACCGACTGGTGGCATGTGCTGTACAAGGATATCAAACCTACCACCAGCCATACCATCACTGCCAGCGGCGCCACCAAGGTCGTGAACTACCTTATTTCTGCCGGTTACACTTCCGAGCAGGGTATGTTCAACATCAACCCCGATGTTTACAATCGCTACAACCTGCGTGCGAAGGTGGGCTTTGACGTGAACAAGTGGCTCAAGATCGGCAACAACCTCAGCTATTTCAACAGCGCTTACACCTATCCGGGTCGCGGCGGTATCAACAACTCCCTCTACGGAGCTTCCGCTCATGCATCGGCCTCCTTCCCGGCCTACAACCCGGACGGCAGCAACCTGTATGCTACCCGCTACAACAACAACGTGCTCATGGACGGTCTCATGATGGCCCTGAACAACGGCGACACCAACACCGACCGCATTGACAACCTGAGCAACACGTTTGATGTGACGGTCACTCCTTTCGAGGGACTCACCATCAAGGGTGACTACACTTATAGCTTCCGTCTGGTTCGCTATATGAACCGTACCATGCCCGGCACCTATTCCAAGGACCCCGGTGTCATTGTGACCCAGGACTCCGGCGCCGCTTTCGAGAACAAGCTCTCCGAGGATTCCAATGTTCACACTTATCAGGCTGCCAACCTCTATGCTACTTATGAGCACAGCTGGGCCGACGCACATAACTTCAAGGCCATGGCCGGTGTGAACTACGAGACCAAGCACATCAAGGACCTGGGTATTATCGGTTACAACCTGTTCTCCTATGATCTGAACGACATGAACCTCGTCGGTACCGACGCCGACGGCAACAAGCGCATCGAAGGCAGCGGCGGCCAGAACGAGTATCGTACCGCCGGTTACTTCGCCCGTATCAACTACGACTACAAGGGTAAATACCTGCTGGAGCTGAACGGCCGTTATGACGGTTCTTCCCGCTTCCTCCGCGGCAGCCGCTGGGTATTCTCCCCGTCTGTCTCCCTGGGTTGGAGAATCTCCGAGGAGAACTTCTTCGAGCCCGTCAAGGGCTGGTGGGACAACCTCAAGATCCGTGCTTCCTTCGGCCAGCTGGGCAACCAGCAGCTGAGCGACTACTATCCCGCCATTCGCACCATCTCCACCGGTAGCCTTTCTTCCTACCTTCTGGGTGGTCCCAAGCAGGCCGTCGCGAAGATCTCGGCCCCCGTTTCTTCCGGTCTTACCTGGGAGCGTTCCATCCAGAGCAACATCGGCCTGGATATGACCTTCCTGCAGGGCCGTCTGGATTTTAGCGCCGAAGGTTACATCCGCGACACCAAGGACATGCTTACCGCCGGTGAAGTGCTGCCCGCCACCTATGGCTACAGCAGTGCCCCGAAGGAGAACGTGGCCGACCTTCGTACCGTCGGTTATGAGATGAACATCGGCTGGAAAGACAGCTTCAAGCTGGGCGGCAAGCCGTTCCACTACAACGCCAGCATCCTGTTCAGTGACTATGTGTCCCACATCACCCGCTTCAACAACAAAGACCAGCTCTTCGCCAAGAACTACTGGGTGGGCATGAAGTACGGTGACATCTGGGGTTACCACATCGACGGCCTCTTCGCTTCCGATGAAGAAGCTGCCGCCTACACCGTGGACCAGTCCAAGGTGAACGATATCATCAATTCCAGTACGGGAACCATCAACCCTGTTACCGGCGCTCCCGGTCTCCGTGCAGGTGACCTGAAGTTCGCCGACCTGGACGGCAACGGAAAGATTGACAAGGGACAGGAGAAAGTTGGTGACAGCGGTGACTACCAGGTCATCGGTAACAGCCAGCCCCGTTACAACTTCGGTATCAACCTGGGCGCCTCCTACATGGGCTTCGACCTGGCTGTGTTCTTCCAGGGCATCGGCCACATGGATTGGTATCCGCAGGCCGAAGTGCGTCAGTTCTGGAGCCTGTACGCCCGTCCGTTCGCGACCTTCATTCCCCGTGACTTCCAGAATATGTACTGGACCGAGGAGAACCCCGACGCCTACTTCCCGCGCCCCCGCGGTTATGTGGCTGGCGTAAGAGCGGGCCGTGAGCTTACCGAGACCAACGACCGTTACCTGCAGAACATCGGTTACCTGCGTCTGAAGAACCTCACCTTCGGCTATACCCTGCCGGAGAAGCTCACCAAGAAGGCCGGTATCGAGCGTCTGCGCATCTATTTCACGGGTGAAAACCTGTTCTATTGGGCTCCCGGCCTGCACTGCGATTATATTGATCCGGAAATGGCCCAGACCAACGGTAACCTGCGCATCTACCCCTGGCAGAAGACCATTATGTTTGGTGTAGACGTAACCCTTTAATTGAATCTGCCTTATGAAAAAGATAGCATATATCCTGCTTCCCATCCTGGCTGCCTTCACCCTGACCGGCTGCGACGACCTGCTGGATTGTTATCCGCTGGACCGCATGTCCCCCGAGACTTTCTACAAGTCCGAGGCGGAACTGCAGGCCTTCGGAATGAACTTCTATGAGATGATGCCCAGTGCCGGTTCCCTGTTCATGGAGGACGCCGATACTTATATCCAGATGGGTTTGACCGACGAACTGAAAGGTACCCGTCAGATTCCCGCTTCCGGCAGTGGTTGGAGCTGGGGTGATCTGCGCGATGTGAACACCATGTTGGAGTACCTTCCCAACTGTACAGACGTGAATGTCCGCACCAAGTACGAGGCTTTCGCCCGTTTCTTCCGTGCCTACTTCTACTTCGGCATGGTCAAGCGCTTCGGCGACGTGCCGTGGTACGACAAGCCGGTCGGCTCCGCCGATACCGAGGCCCTCAACCGTCCCCGCGACTCCCGTGAGTTCATCATGGGCAAGATGATTGAGGACATCGATTTCGCCATTGCCAACCTTCCTTCCACCAAGAGCGCCTATGAGGTGACCAAATGGACCGCCATGGCCCTGAAGTCCCGCTTCCTGCTCTTCGAAGGCACCTTCCGCAAGTATCACACGGAGTTCAACTACGGCTCCGATGCCCACAGCTGGGAGTGGTACCTGGACGAGTGCGCCAAGGTTTCCGGTGAATTCCTTTCCACCAGCGGTTACTCCCTGCACACCACCGGCGGTGCCAACAAGGCCTACTATAGCCTGTTCACCACCCCGAATGCCACGGACAACATGGACGAGGTCATCATGGCTCGCGACTTCAATGTGGCTTACAGCGTCGTGCACAGCGCCAACAACACCATGCAGAGCGCTACCATGGGCCGTCACGGCATGACCCGCAAGATGGTGGCCAGCTACCTGATGGCCGATGGGTCCCGCTTCACCGACCAGGCCGGCTGGGAGACCATGGACTTCATAACTGAAACGCAGAACCGCGATCCCCGTCTGGCCCAGACCATCCGCACCCCCGGTTACACCCGTGTAGGTGACAGGACCCCCTGCGCGCCCGACTTCCTGTTCTGCCTCACCGGCTACCATCCCGTGAAGTACGTGATGGAGAAGGAGAAGGACATCTACAACGGTTCCGACGTAGACCTGATCATCTTCCGCGCCGCTGAAATCATGCTGAACTATGCCGAGGCCAAGGCCGAGACCGGCACCCTCACGCAGGAAGACCTGAACAAGAGCATCAACCTCATCCGTGCCCGTGCCGGCATGCCGGCCCTGAACATGGAGGCTGCCAACGCCAATCCGGATCCCTTCCTCACCAATCCTGACTGGGGCGGTTACCAGAACGTGACCGGCACCAATAAGGGTGTTATCCTCGAAATCCGCCGCGAACGTGCTGTAGAGCTGGCCCAGGAAGGCTTCCGCTACTACGATATCATCCGCTGGAAAGAAGGCAAGATCTTCGAGAAGCAGTACTACGGCATGTACTTCCCGGGTGAAGGCGAATACGACCTGAACGGTGACGGTATTGCCGATGTCCTCCTCTACGGAGAGACCAAGCCCACCAGCTCCGCTCCCGCCCAGTACAAGATCGGCAGTTCCGACTTTATCCTGAGCGATGGCACTTCCGGTAACGTGAATCCCTACAAGGCACTCCAGTGCACCTGGAACGACGCGCGTGACTACCTCTATCCCATCCCGTCCAACGAGCGCAGCCTCACCCATGGCATCCTCACTCAGAACCCTGGTTGGGATGATGGCCTTGTTTTCGATGTTGAAGAATAAGATGCATCAAGGTATGAAAAAGATAAACTATTTGCTGACGATGCTGGCCTTGGCCGCTGCAGCGATTTCCTGCCATAAGGGTGGAACCGAGACAGGCAAAGTCGAGCCCAGCATGAAAGGCGTTTTCTACGCCGATATCCCCGGCGATAAAGCACTGGTGGAGATTGCCCCCGGTGCCAGCAAAACCTTTTCTCTGAAGGCCTGTGCCTACCAGAGCAATGTGACCGACATTACCATGAACTTCTCGTTCAAGGCCGATGCCGACGCTGTGGCCAAGTACAACGAGGCCAACGGTACCTCCTACGAGTTGTGCCCCGGCTCTGCCTATGAATTCCTGACCGACGAGGTCATGCTGCCCCGTTACGCCAAGGCTTCTACCACGGCCCGTATCAAGATGACCTGTTCCGGTATGGAAAAGGATGTGACCTACATCCTGCCCGTAACGCTGGATAAGGCCAAGCAGACCGAGACCTGGGAGGTAGCCGACACCCTGGCTGCCTATGTCCTGGTGAAGATGAGCGACTATGATCCCTTCGGCCCCGGTACCGAGACCAATCCTTACCCGGTGAGCAGCGTCGCCGACCTGCAGGCCATGAAGGCTAAGCTTGAAGAAGGTGTCATGACCTACTTCAAGCTGGAGACCGACCTGGATATGACGGGCGTGACCGACTGGGAACCCATCAATACCGTTGAGCCGTACAAGCCCTTCTCCCTGGACGGTGACGGCCACACCATCTCCAACTACACGGGAACCACCACCCTCTTCGGCGGCGTGGTCGGTAAGATTTTCAACCTCAACGTGACCAATGCCAATATCACCATCGCTTCCGGTCCTGCGGGTATTCTGGCCGCCTATGGCGGTTCCCAGGATGTCGCACTCGAGGTGGATCATGTGAACGTGAGCGGTAAGATCACGAACACCGTCGCACATGGATCGGGCGGCCTGTTCGGCGTTATCATCAACGCCAATATCAACGCCTGCTCGGCCGATGTGACCATCGCCTCCACTAAGTACGATTCCGGCGGTATCTACGGATATGACAATACGCAGGCCCCGAAGTTCAGCACCATCTCCAACTGCTGGACGGCCGGTGACATCACCGGTAACCGTATGGTGGGCGGTATCGCCGGCAACGCTGCCAACAACGCAGCCTACAGCCCGGTCGTGATTTCCTGCTGCTATTCCACTGCCAAGGTACATGCCCAGTTCAAGTATGGCGGTATCGTGGGAGATGCCTGCCAGGGCCAGAAGAACGGTGAAACGCTGGATATCAAAAACCATATCGAAAAGTGCATCGCCTGGAACGACGCAATCTACTCCGACGTGGCCGATGAATCCGTACACTACAGCGCCGGCGCCATCGTGGGCTTCACTGCCGTCAAGAACTACCTGGTGGACTGCTACCGCAAGGCCGACCTGGTCTTCTCCGACTGCCCCGGCAATACGACCAATGAGCTTGTCAATCAGGAGAACGCTTCTCCGGAGAATCCGCTGGTTGAGGTCGCCGTGACCCCCGGTGGCACCAACTATAACTTCCCTTACCATGGCAAGTCCGCCGCTGCGGGTGCTACGGCATCCCAGGTGGCCAAGACGCTGGGCTGGGACGAGGAAATCTGGGATCTGTCCGGTGCCCTTCCGTTCTTCAAGGGAGGTGACGCCCCTGTGATCATCGTGGACGACGAGTCCAACGGCCAGCTGCCGGACTTCGATGAGCATGAGTTCTTCAATAATTAATTGCACTCAGGTATGAAAACAACGAAATATATCATTGCAACGATTGCCGGTGTAGCCGCCCTTGCTTCCTGCGTGAAGGAAGCGGGCAAAGAGCTCCCGGCTCCGGAGGACCTGATTACCATCAAGGCCCAGCTGCCTGAGGATGTTACTACCAAGGCAGGTGCTCATGTGGGCTTCTCCTGGCTCTGGAGCGAGGGCGACAAGATCGCTGTCTCCAATGGCGAGGATACTCAGGTGTACAATATCAAGGAAGGCTTCTCTGCCAAGATGGCCGAGTTCGTCGGTAAGCCCGTCGAAGGTGAATCCTTCACCATCGCCTATCCTACCGATGCCGCTTCGGCCGACTGGAGCCGACAGACCCAGAAGGGCAACAATTCTTATGCTCATCTGAAGTATGCTGCCCAGCTTTCCGATGTGGACGACTATCTCTCCTTCGCCTTCGATCCCGACTGGGCTGCCGAACATAACGGCACGCTCAAGCAGGTTGGTGTGATGAAGATGACCATCGCCCTGCCCGACACTGTTACTGCCGTGAACGGCATTTCCATCGCTGCTGAAGATGCCCTCTTCTTCAAAGGCAATGGCGACGAAAAAGTGAAGAAACTGGAACTGGCCGTCGAGGATGCAACCCCGGATGCCAAGCACACGTTCGTCGCCTGGTTCACCACTTCCTGGAACGAAGTGACCGTGCCGGAGAACACCGTGCTCACCGTGAGCGTGAAGACCAAGGGTACGGCCATCGAGAAGGAAGTTACCTTCACCAAGGAAGCTGTTCTGATGAGCGGCAAGGTGAACACTTTCAACGTGGACGCTACCGGTTGGGTTCTTCCTAACCACTACGCCGCCGGTAAGGGTACGGCCGACAAGCCGTGGATCATCGAGACGGCCGAGCAGATGACCTACATGTTTGACGATCTGGTTGCCGGTGAAACCCGTTACTTCAAGCTGGGAGCCGACATCTTCATGGAGGAAGTTACGAATTGGAAACCGCTGAATGCTGCCGCTCCTTATGATAAGCGGATTGACTTTGACGGTGATAATCATTCCATCTACGACTTCAAGTGTGCTTCTACCGAGGCAGCCCCCGTTGACTATCCCAGTTTCTTCGGCGTTCTCTACGGAAAGTGCTACGACGTGAAGTTCGTGAATGCGGAGATTACTACCAACAAGAAAGGCGTTGGTATTCTGGGTGGCTACGGCGGTACTGGCAGCCTGCCTTGCGAAGTTGATAATGTGCACGTTATTGGCATCATTGAAAGCTCTGCCGGTAACTGTGTGGGCGGTCTCTTCGGAACGGCCCGCGAGTGCACCATCAGCCGTTCTTCCGCGCAGGTGACAATTCTTTCCGTGGGACAGCAGATTGGTGGTCTCATCGGTTGCGACGCCGGTCTGGGTGTTTCCATCTCCGACTGCTGGACCAGCGGTACCCTCGTCTCTACCGCATCTGTCTGCGGTGGTATCTGTGGCGATCTGACTGCTGCCGGCAGTTCCATCAAGAACTGCTACTCCACGATGTCCGTCACTACCCAGTATTACTTTGGCGGTATTGTGGGACGTGCTACGACTGGACAGAAGGGTAATGCCGCTAACTGTAACAGTCTGAGTCCTCAGAACCATGTGGAGTACTGCATTGCCTGGAATGATCTCCTGGAGTCCAATAATGCAGATACCAGTGAGCACTACAGCAGCGGTACCGTTGTGGGAAGTACGGCCATCAAGAACTATCTGATCGGTTGCGTCCGCAAGCCGGATATCATCTTCCACGACTGCGCCGGTAATGCCAATACGGGCAACTATCTGCCGTTCGACCAGGAAGACGCCAATCCGGATACTCCGATGGTTAAGGGTACCGGTACCTATGCCTTCGCTTATCACGGCAAGGCCGCCGGCGCTTCCGAGACCATCAGCCAGGTGGCTCAGCGTATTGGCTGGAGCGCCGATATCTGGGACTTCAGCGAAGATGCCCCTAAACTCAAGTAAGAATGAAACTGAATCGATTCTTTTTATCTGTGGTTCTCATGCCCCTGCTCCTTAATGGATGCGGGGGCAAGGAACCCGTTCCTGAACTTCCGCCGCCTACAGGCACCGAACAAAACGACTCTACGGGCGGTGACGATGTTCAAGGAGGAGCCGGGAAGGAAGCCACGCCGCTTGGCAAGGACTGGACCAGCAAACAGATTGACGAAGGTGTCATGTACCATTCCTTCAATGGTAAGGATGAAATATCCGGTTACCATCAGGAGGTTTTCGTCATTGATGTAGACCTAAACAACCCAGCCTACCAGGTAAAACTGGTGTACGAGAATCCCCGTCTGGCGACATCGGCCGCTTTCAAAAAGCAGCCGAAGGCCATTGCAGCCGTCAATGCCAACTATGAACCCACATCCATCTATATGCGTGTCAACAAGAATGACGTGTATACCTTGCCCAACGCATATATCAATGGAACTGACGTTCCCAACTGGAAGAGTGAAGCCGCTGTCTCCTTTGCGGGAGATCACGACATCCAGTTCCTTTGGGCGGGTTCGCAGAAGAAGGGTGAAGCAACGGTGGCGCAGCAGCAGCAGTTTTACAGGAGCCTGTCTACTGACACCTATCCCAACTTCATCTCCAGCGCGCCGATGCTCATCAACAACTTTGAGAAGGTTGGCGAGAACTTCTGTGACTTCTCCATCAGTACCAGTTCTTCCTATTACAAGAACTTAAGCGGCGAGCATCCCGACAAGCATCAGCGTACGCTGCACCCGCGCACGGCAATTGCCCTCACGGAGAACAATCATCTGATTCTCCTGTGCGTGGATGGCCGTATCAAGAGCTATGGCATGGGCGCCCGTTCGCTCACCAGGTTCCTGGTGAAGTGGTTCAACCCCAAATATGCCCTGAATCTGGATGGCGGTGGCTCCACCACCATGTGTGTCAAGGGCGAGGGAGATCCCACCACGCACGTGGTCAATTATCCTTGTGACGGAAACAAGAATTACGACCATACCGGCGAGCGCCCCCGTGACGCCTTCATTATGGTCTTAAAGAAGTAAAATATGAAACGCAGATTATTTCTGCTTGTTGCTATCGTAGGGGCTGCCTTAATGGCAGCCTCCTGCAACAAGAACAATGGCTATGATAATCCGATCGGCCCCGGGGGCCACGATTCCGGTGCAGCCCATAAAGGCCCGAAAGCCGTTTTCATCGGCGACAGCATCACCTGGCAGTGGGGCCTGGTAAACCGCAAACTGAAAGCCAGCCAGAAGGTAATCATTCCCACCGATCCCATGCCCGCCTGGATGAGCATCTCCGGTGAGGACGTTACCATCACCTGGCACGCTTCCTTCTTCACCAAGAACGACTATACGGACATGGGCGTCAGCGGTGAGCGCACCGACCAGATGCTGGACCGTTACCAGAAAGACGTTCTTGCAAAGGACCCCTTCGTGGTAGTTATCATGGGCGGGACCAACGACCTGGCCCAGGGTTACACCAAAGACCAGATTCTCGGCAACATCAAGTCCATGGCCGAGCAAGCTGCTGCCAAGAACATGAAGGTGGTGCTCTGCTCCGTGACTCCTTGCAACGAGCAGTATTCCAGACTCTCTCCCAAGGAAAAGGGCACCCACATTGTGGCCCTGAACAAAATGATTAGGGAATACGCCGCCTCGAAGAGTTTCGTCTATTGCGACTATTATCCTTCCCTGGTAGCCGCCGACGGCTATTCCCTCAAAGACGAATATTGCCTCTATGACAAGCTCCATCCCAACCCGGATGCCTATACCGTCATGGAAGGTATCATCAAACCCATCATCGACGGTTTGTTGAAGTAATTGTGCTGGCAGGATGTGCCAAAAATTAAACGCATAATATGAAGAAAACCTTGAAGCGAATGCTGACGGCGGTTGTGCTCCTGGTCAGCAGTGTGATTACCTTTGCCCAGGTTCCTGTGGGCGAGGGCTGGACGTCCACTGAAGTGGCCGACGGCGTTGTGTACTACACTTTTTCCGGCATGGACGAGGTGTCAGGCTCGGCGCAGCAGGTCTTTGTCATTGACCTGGATCTGAACAATCCGCGTTATGCGCTCCGCTTCGCCTACTCGGACACGCAGGTGGTGACTTCCGACGTGTTCCAGCGCAACAATGCCCTGGTCGCCATGAACGCCGCCTACGAGCCCAGCTCCGTGGTCATCAAGGTGAACGGTGACTTCTATTCCGTCATGCCCTATGACGTGGTGATGGAAGAACCCGTTCCCAACTGGAAGAGCGAAGGTGCCGTCTACACCGACGGTTTCCAGGATGTGCGCATTTCCTTCGACGGAAAGGGGAAGAGCATCAAGGAACGCCGTGCGTTCTATGCCTCCTGCACAGACCTGAACATCCTCTCCAGCGCGCCGATGCTCATCGACAATTATGACCCCGTGGGCCTCACCTTCGTGGATCCCGCCCTTACGCCGGAAGACCTGAAGCAGCTGAACTACGAGGATCCGTCCCGTCATCAGGGAGTACGTCACCCGCGTACCGCCGTGGCCAAGACGGCCGAAAACCACCTCATCCTCCTTGCCGTGGACGGCCGCCGCGCCGGCATCGGCGAGGGCATGACCGCCCGTGAGCTCACCGGCTTCCTGGTGAAGTGGTTCAACCCGCAGTACGCCCTGAACATGGACGGCGGCGGTTCCACCACCATGTGCGTCCGCGGCCAGGGAGACCCTGTCACCCACGTGGTGAACTATCCCACCGACAACCACCGCAAGTACGACCATGCCGGCGAGCGCAAGCTCTTCACGCACTTCTACATCGTAGAACTGCCGCAGGAAGAGCCCGCCGCGGTCATCGGCAATACGAACGTCCGCGAAGAACTCCTCACCGACCATCTCAAGGCCTCCGGCCTGGACAACGTGTACAGCATGGCCCCTAAGGCCGCCACGCCCGCCCCGAAGGGCTACGAGCCCGTGTACGTGAGCCACTACGGCCGCCACGGTTCCCGCTACGCCTACACGCCGCGCGCCTACACTGTCCTGCTGGACATGCTCAGGGCCGGCAAGAAGGCCGACAATCTCACGCCCTACGGCGAGCAGCTCCTCAGGCAGCTGGAAGCCTTCTGGGTAGACGGCCAGTACAAGGTGGGCGACCTCACCCCGCTGGGCTGGCAGCAGCACCAGTACATTGCCAAGACCATGGTGGAATCCTTCCCCTCGGCCTTCGGCAAGGACAGCCGTATTGACGCCTGTTCATCGGCCTCTGTCCGCTCCATCATCAGCATGACCTCCTGCGTGAGCGGCCTGTCCCGCTTCGCGCCCAAGGCCACCGTCTACGCCCACCAGGGCACGCTGGACGTGCAGGCCACCCGTCCGAACACCGGCAAGAACCCCCTGCGCTACAAAGGCCCCGACACGCCGTTCCCCTTCAAGGAAAGCCAGGAGCAGTTCTTCTACCGCCGTTTCCCGAACTACATGGATGTGCTGGCCCGCCTGTTCAAGGATCCCTCCACGAGCCTTGGCAAGCGCGACGCCTACGACGTGTTCTTCAACCTGTACATGTTCGTGGGCGGCATGAACAGCATCCCGGAAGAGGAACGCATGGACGTAGCCGGCATCTTCACCCCGGAGGAATACGTGACGCTGTGGGAGTGCGACAGCTACGAGCGCTACCGCGAGTACGTACACTACCGTACGTCCTGCTCTTCCATCGTGGATGACATGATTGCGAAGGCCGATATCCGCCTGGCCGAAGGTGAGCGCGGCGCCGACCTCCGCTTCGGCCACGACCACGTGGTGATGAGCCTGCTGATGATCATGGATATCGACAACTTCGACCATGTGCCCGCGAAGGCCGATGACCTGGTGTACACCTTCCAGACCTTCCGTTCCTGCATGGGTACCAACATCCAGCTGGTGTTCTACGCCCCCAAGAAAAAGCAGGGCGACATCCTGGTGAAGGTGCTCCTGAACGGCGAAGAGGCCCGCTTCGGCGCCCTTGAGACCGTGAGCGGTCCCTATTACAACTGGAATTCTCTGAAAACTTATTTAAACGCCCGCATTGCAAAGTACGTTACAAACCGCTAAGATTTTTGTATCTTTGTTCTCATGGTAACGAGCTTTAGCAGAACGTTGAACGTTCTCTTTATGACCTTAGCCCTGGCCGTATCCGTTACCGCCGGGGCTAAGCCGTCTTCAGACCCTGTGGCCGACGAATCGGCCGTTGTTGTGTGCGGGAACGCCCGCTTTACGGTGCTCACCTCGCGCCTCGTGCGCATGGAATGGGCGGCCGACGGTGCCTTCGAGGACCGCGCCACCCTCGCAATCGTGAACCGCCACCTGGAGGTGCCCGCCTTCCGCGTGAGCCGCACCCGGGGCGGTGTCACCATCCGCACGAAAGACCTGACGCTGCGTTACAAAGGCCCGGGCAAGTTCGCCGAGGGAAACCTCAGCGTGGAATTCACCCTCAACGGAAAGAAAGTGAAATGGTATCCGGGGGCCGATGAAAGCGGCAACCTCATGGGCACTTTCCGCACGCTGGACGGCTGCAAGGGCTATGCGCAGATCAACGGCAAGGGAGACCCCTACGAGAAAGGCATCCTCTCCCGCGACGGCTGGGCCCTGGTAGACGAGAGCGGGCGTCACGTCCTGCAGCCCGAAGACTCCGACTGGGGCGAATGGGTGGCCGCACGAGCGGAAGGGGAGCGCCTGGACTGGTACCTCTTCGCCTACGGCCATGCCTACAAGGATGCCCTGGCCGATTTCACCCGCGTTGCCGGCCGCATCCCCCTGCCGCCGAAGTATGTCTTCGGCTACTGGTGGAGCCGTTACTGGCAGTATTCAGACTTTGAGTTCATCGGCCTTGCCAAGGAAATCCGCTCCCACAGCATCCCCATGGACATCATGGTCATCGACATGGACTGGCACGACATCTGGACGCTGCAACGGAAGAACGCCCCGAAGGACGAGTTCGACCAGCGCATCGGCTGGACAGGCTACACCTGGCAGAAGGAACTCTTCCCGGACCCCGCCCGCACGCTTTCCCAGCTGCACGGCCTGCACCTGCGCACGTCCCTGAACCTGCACCCCGCCTCCGGCATCCAGCCCTACGAGGACTGCTACGACGGCTTCGTGCAGGATTACCTTTCCCGTACCACCGACTACGACGGTCCCAAGGACTATCTCTCCGAGGAGGGGAAGAAGCGCCCCGTGCCGTTCCGCATGGACCAGCGCGCCTGGGCCGACGCCTACTTCAACTCCGTGATTCATCCCCTGGAGCGCCAGGGCGTGGATTTCTGGTGGTTGGACTGGCAGCAGTGGAAAGAGAGCAAGTATGTTGAGGGCCTGAGCAACACGTTCTGGCTCAATTATACCTTCTTCAATGACAAAGTGCGCCGCTCCACCAGCCTGAGCGCCCCCCGCCCGCTGATTTACCACCGCTGGGGCGGCCTGGGCAGCCACCGCTACCAGATCGGTTTCTCGGGAGACTGCTACGACACCTGGGACGTGCTGCGTTTCCTGCCCTATTTCACGGCCACTTCCTCCAATGTGGGTTACGGCTACTGGGGCCACGACATTGGCGGTCACCAGGCGGCAGGGGACCCGTACAAGCCGGAAATCTACACCCGCTGGCTGCAGTACGGCGTGTTCACGCCCATTTTCAAGACCCATTCCACCAAGAGCGCGCTCATCGAGCGCCGCATCTGGACCTATTCGCCGGAGTACGCCACGCCCATGCGCGAGGCCGTGCGCCTGCGTTACAGCCTCTCCCCGTACATCTATACGGCTGCGAGAGAGGCCTTCGACACGGGCATCTGCCTATGTCGGCCTTTATACTATGATTATCCGGAGGCGCCCGAGGCCTATGGACGGGCCGAGGAATTCCTCTTCGGAGACGACATCCTGGCAACGGCCGTCTGCGAACCCGTAGACCCGGCGACGGGCCTTGCCCCGCGCACCATCTGGTTCCCGGAGGGCAACGACTGGTACGACATGGCCACCGGCTGCCTCTACGAGGGCGGCCAGACGCGCACGCTTTCCTATACCCTGAACGAGAATCCCTGGTACGTCAAGGCCGGCGCTGTGATCCCGATGGCCTCGGAGGAAATCACCTCCCTGCAGGAGCACAGCAACTTCCTGCGCCTGCTGGTAACGCCCGGGGAAGGGGAGAGCGTCTGCACGGTGTATGAGGACGACGGTGAGTCGCAGGCCTACGAGCAGGCCTTTGCCCGTACGCGCGTGACGAAGCTGTCATCGGCCCAAAACTGCATGGTGACGGTGGCTCCGCGCGAAGGCTCCTACCAGGGGATGGACCCGTCCCGCCGGCTGGAGTTCGTGCTGGAAGGCGTCTGGGTGCCTACGGAGGTCACGGTGAACGGCGCCCCCGCCGCGTGGCATTACGAAGGCAAGGACCTGGCGCTGGTGGTGACGCTGCCGGAGCTTCCCGCCTCCACGGAGGTGGTGCTTTCCTGCACCTTCCCCTCCGACGCCCCGCTGTCCCTTCTTCGCGGCAAGAAGGCCGTCTTCCATCGCATGATGGCCTACACGCCCGTTCTCAAGGATATTTTCAACACTTCGGTGGATTCGTATAAACTGCTTTCCCGGCCGTTCCTGAAATGGGCCCAGTGCGCCAGCCACATTGACGCCGACCCTGCCCACCTGCTGGATTACCTGCAGAGCCTGGACCTCGAAGCCGTGAAGGCCGACCTCACAGCTGAAAAACTAGATGCCGCCCTGGCAACCATCCTGGCCCAGGTGGCCGTAGAATAATCAATTGAGACCTGTTATGAAAAAGCTATTCGGAATCCTTGCGGCCTTTCTTCTGGGAGGCCCCTGCGTCTTTGCGCAGGAGGAAAAACTCACGGACTATGTGAACCCGTTCATCGGCACGGCCGGTTTCGGCAATGTCTATCCCGGCGCGCAGGTGCCCTTCGGCGGCATCCAGATCAGCCCCGACACCGACAACTACGACTACGACTCGGCCTCGGGTTACAAATACACCAAGCCCACTATCCTGGGCTTCAGCCTCACGCACCTCAGCGGTACGGGCATCCCGGACCTCGGAGACTTCCTCTTCATGCCCGGGGACGGCGAGTCCCGCTTCAGCCATGAGAAGGAGAGCGCCCGCCCGGGCTACTACAGCGTGGTGCTGGAGGACAGCGGCGTGAAGGCCGAGCTCACATCGGCCCTTCGCAGCGGCATCCTCCGCTTCACCTATCCCGCGCAGGACAGTTGCGTGCTCACCGTGGACCTGCACCACAACCTGCGCTGGAAGAACGTCTGGTCCAGCGTCCGGCAGATCGACGACTACACCATCGTGGGCAGCAAACTCGTGAACGGCTGGAACCCCGACCGCCATGTGTACTTCGCCGCGCGTTTCTCAGAGCCTATCGCCGGCAACATGGTCATCTATAAGGACGGCGAGCCCGTCATCTACAACACCAGCCGCTTCCGCAGCAGCTGCGAGGCCTGGGGCGACAACCTCAAGGTGCGCTTCCGCTTCCCCTACCGGCCGGAGGTGTGCGTGAAGGTGGCCGTCTCCGCCACCGGCACCGACGGCGCGCTGAAGAACCTCGCCGAGCTGGACGGGAAAGACTTCGCCGCCGTGCAGGCCGATGCCGACGCTCTCTGGGAGGCCGAACTGGGCCGATACCACGTGGACGCCTCCTGCACCCTGGAGCAGAAGGAAACCTTCTATACCAGCGTCTACCGCACCGCGATGCATCCCTTCCTCTTCCAGGACGCCGATGGCCGCTTCCGCGCGCACGACGGCACCATCGGCCAGGCCGATGGCTTCACGAACTACACCACCTTCTCCCTCTGGGATACCTATCGCGCCTTCCACCCCCTGCTGAACCTGGTGAACAAGCCCCTGCAGGCCGACCTGGCCAACTCCATGCTGGAGCACTACGACAAGAGCACGGAGCACATGCTGCCCATCTGGTCCTTCTACGGCGGGGAAACCTGGTGCATGATTGGCTATCACGCCGTGTCGGTACTGGCCGACATGATGCTCAAGGGCGTACAGGGCTTCGACTATGAGCGTGCTTTCCAGGCCATGAAGGCCACCGCCACGAACCCCAATTACGACTGCCTACCGGAGTATACCGCCCTGGGCTACGTGCCTTTTGACAAGGAGAATGAGTCGGTGTCCAAGACCCTGGAATATGCCTACGACGACTGGTGCATTGCCCAGGCCGCGCTTCTGCTGGGCCACCAGGAAGACTATGAGTTCTTCCTGCAGCGCAGCTGCAATTACCGCAACCTGATTGACCCTGAGACGCGTTACATGCGCGGCCGGGATTCCTCCGGAGCCTGGCGTACGCCTTTCTCTGACATTGCCTACGAAGGTCCCGGCTCCGACAACGGCTGGGGCGACATCACCGAAGGTTTCACGCTCCAGTACACCTGGACCGTGCCGCATGCCTTCGAGGATTACATGGCGATTGCCGGCCGCAAGTTCCTGCTGAACCGGCTGGAGAATATGTTCAAGATTGAAATGAGCGACGACATTCCCGGCGCCCACGACATCTGGGGCCGCATCGGTGGCTACTGGCACGGCAACGAGCCCTGCCACCACGTGCTCTATCTTTTCAATAAACTGGGAAAACCGCAGGAGTGCCAGAAGTGGGTGCGCTATGTGGCCGACAACTTTTACGGCAACAAGCCCGACTCCCTGAGCGGCAACGACGACTGCGGCCAGATGAGCGCCTGGTACATCTTCAACTGCCTGGGCTTCTATCCGCTCTGCCCCGGCAGCGACGAATACGAGCTGGGTTCTCCCTGCCTCCCGGGCGTCTCGGTACGCCTCTCCGACGGCGGCGTGCTGAACGTTCGCACCCGCAACTGGTCCCCCTCCAACGTCTACGTGAAGGCGGTCTACCTGAACGGCGTAAAACTGAAAGGCACCACCCTCCGCTATTCAGACATCAAGGAGGGTGGTGACCTTCTCTTTATTATGAAGTAGCTACCAGATTTCCTGATATTCATCCAGGGCCAGTTTTGCGGAAGATTCGCCGGAAAGCTGGCCTTTTCCTATGCCCGAGCTGCCGCCGTTAGTGCGGATGAGGGAGTCGCAGATGGCGATGTCCCAGTCGTCGCGGGCCGCCCAGGCGGCGTCGGAAGGACTGTCTCCCAGAATCCCGGTTCCCACAATCGTGGCGTTTTCGAGGGAGATATAGGTCCATCGGCCTTTTTGGGAAAGGAATTCGACTTCTCCTTCCACCTGTTCGGGTTCTTTTTTCCCGCTTTTGTCGCATGAAGACAAAAACAAGCTCAGCAGTGCAGCTATAATGAGAAATCGTTTCATTTGGTAACGGTATATTTCAGTTTGGTTTTATTTCCTTCCTTGGACAGGACGATTCTGGCTTTGTTGCCGTCGGCTGTTTTCAAATATAACGGAGCATCCGTGGTCACGCGTACCGGAGAACAGGAAACGCGGAAGCGGGGGACCAATCCAATATAGAATTCGTTTTCTCCGTCTTCGATAGGGCAGGGAAGCGTTCCTTTGTACTTATACTCCACGGGAACTCCGCTTCGATAGTCGATGACAGACAGGGCTTTCAGCGTTCCGGTTCCCTTCTCCTTACCCCTTGCCGTACGCACAATCTTCAGAAAATACCGGCAAAATTCCGGATTTGAGGAAGGGATATGGTCGGTTAAGTCCAGGGCAAACTCCAGTGGCGCTTTGTCATAAGTGCCCCGCATGTAGTGGTCACCCCCCTTGTTGCTCAGCCCGGACTGCATGTAGTATTCGTCGGGCTTTCCTGAAGAGGGCGTTTCTGTGGCGCCGATATGATAGGCCAGGTCGTTGCGGGAAGTATAGTCGAGCGTCAGATTGAACAGAATCCGGGGCTCCTGGTACAGGACCTCCGCTGTAACGGCATCATCGCTCAGGATGCTCGGCAGGACGCCTTTACTGCGAAAGAAGTCGTAAGGGTAATAAAAACGCCCCCGGTCATGAACCGATGTTCCCCAGCTGTTTACCACAATGAATGCGCCCTCGTGCTGCTTCCCGTCCTTGTCGGTGTAGCACACCAGGTCGTCGTAGCCTACGATGGTCATCGCATGGGCGCCGTCGTCGGGGAGGGATGTCACCAGGGTCTTGTATCCTGTGCCAGAGGGGCCGTCGTAGGGAATCATGTTCCAGCCGTAGCAATGCCCGGAGAAAGACAGGATGCCTCCGGGCTTTCCCTCGCTGCCGGCAAGATACTCCTTGTACACGTCAACGTCCCTGGGAAGGGTCACAATGCGGGAAACCCGGTAGCGAAGAGCGTTGTGATACTTCTCAAACCCCGACGGCCAGGTGAAATCATAGGTGGTGAGGGTGGAAAAGTCTGTTTCCGCCATGGCTCCCGAGCGCATGGCAACGAACAGTCCGTCTTCGGCAAAGCCGCCCTGGTCAATGCCATCGTTTACCAGATTCCATATATACTGGTAACTGAAGCGGTTTTCCGGCAGCGAGGCATCGCGGTCAAGATAGCGGTTCATCTCGTAAGTGAACACGTATCCGATGCTCGATGCCTGGGCACAGGATCCGCCGTGCTGGTCGATGATGGGAGGGAAGTATTTGTTGGCCGAATTGTCAACATACTGCGGGAGTATTGTCAGCAGGGCCAGAATCAATGATTTCATCGGGCCATTCGGTTATAGGTTTTGCGTGCTTCGGCCCTTACCTGGGCTGGAAGTGATTCATCTTTGCTCATTTCATCGACCGTACGCACAATGTCTGCTGCATTCCATGCCAGAGGGTGCCATCCCAGGGCTTCCAGCAGGTATACCTGCATGGCGGGATCATCGCAACTGCGGAGGTAGGAAAGAAGGAGCGGAACATGCTCATAGTGCAGGTGGGAGCGAACTTGTCGAATAAGCGAGCGACGCTGCTTTGCATCGGTGGCAGGATCGATAATAGCCAGTTCGTCGTCTGCGAACCGGACGGCGGCTTTCTCGAAAGCCTCGCGCAGGGCTGCACCGTCCTGCTCTTTGTTCACCATGAGGATCTGTGCCATTTGCCTGTCGAATTCGGCCATCAAGGCCTCTTTCGGGAAGCCCATCAAGGCGTAATTGGTGTTGAAAACAATGCGGGAAGTGGCATTATTGGTGAGGAAAACGTTTACGACAGCGGGAATCAGTCGGGCATCGCCACTCTTCCCTGCCTGTTTGATGGCCATGCGACGAATGAATTCGTCGCCGTCGCCCATGGCCAGGGAGATGCCCTGGATGAAGTTGTCATCGTTCGTTCTGCACAGGCAGTACAGGGCCTCCAGGCGTACAACAGCGTAGGAAGAGCGCTTATATATCCCAAGAATATCCTTCGAGGAAAGGACCCCCTTCCGGAACAAATGCTCCACGGCAAGGGCCTGCTGGTCGGGCGTTCCCTTTTTCAGCAGCCGTTTCCAGTCTGCGGTGCGGTCTTTTACGATGAGCTCGTCCAGATTCTTTTCGGAGCAGGCAAAGCGGAAAGTGGGGTCGCCAATCAGGTGCGACTCCAGATAGGGTGCGTAACGCACCAGGTCTCCCGCGCAGCCGCCGGCTGCAACGATTCCGAAGAACCGGTCGTGCCACTTGTCCTGCAGGGAATTCACGCTGTTGGCCTGCACGGCAACGGTTCTTCCTTTCTGGAAGATGTATTCGTCTGCGATGCAGTTATCAAGCTGGAAAGCGCCATTGTAGCAGGCGTCCAGTACCACCAGCTGTGCGTTGGGCTGATAACCGTATCCTTTAAAATCGTCCAGATAAAGGTCCATCGAAGCTTCTTCCAGGGAGTCGGCCCTGTGGAGCTCCTCGTCGAAGGCATCTTTGAACCAGCTTGCGGGAACATCGAAGCGTTCCATCAAATCGGCCTGAACCTGCTGATAGTCTTTGCCACGCGCCCGTGCGCTGTATAGGTGCGAGCGCAGGTTTTTGACAATGTATTCCTTGGCGTCGCTTACCATATAGGGACGTTCTGTGGCGTTCAGGTATTCTGTGTCCGGCGCTCCGTGATGATGCAGCACCGCTACATTCAGGTCTGTTCGCATCATCTCGTTCATCAGGTGCGATTTTACGGGAATGGCGTCCGAGTAATCGATGTAACTGATGTGGTTCCTTCCGTCGTTCAGTTTGTCGAAGTGTTCAAGCCAGACTCGCTTCTCGTCCAGGCGGGCAGTCTTGCTTTCAGAGATGTAACCATGGCCGCTGAAGAACAGCATCTGGTCCATTACCGGAGGATGGAGTCTGGCTTCGGCCGCTTTGAGCAGGAAGGATTTCAGCGCATCAATGCGGACTTTCCCGTCTTTGTCTACCGGACGGATGCGCCCTGAAAAGATGTCAGGAGAAAGTGTCTGCGCGCCGTCGGAAGCCAGGCGATAGTAAAACAGCGGTGTGCCGTCGTCATGGCCGATATAGTCAAACTTCAAAGAGAAATCGTCGTAGTACCGGTCGCTGGGGATGGAAGACTCTTCCCGGGGGAATCGCTCTTCGTCCATCTTGAAGGCGCTGGCAAGATGCTGCGCCCCCCGGATCATGGGAACGGGAATGTCTCCGATGAAGACAGCCCCGACGAGCGGATTCTTTTTCGAAAAACGAAGGTCCCGCAGTGCGGTACGGATGCTGTCCGGGACGCCCCAGACATCTTCAATAATCCGAACGTTGTATCCGTCAGCCTGGGAAATGGCGGCGGCGTATGTGTCAACTTCCTGCTTGGCGGAATGGTAAGTCGAGCGGTCAATCACGATGGCGAAACTTCCCTTGCCCTGGGCGCAGATGCTCCAGCACAGGAGAAGGATTCCGAAAGAAATGCGGTAGATATTTCTCATACGAAAAAGGGTTAATAGGTGTAGGCCTGCCGGTGCCATTCAATGGCTTCCTGGATGGCTTCGCCCAGGACTCGGTTCTGACAGGTGTCGGCAAAATCCCGAACTTCGGGAAGGCGGTGGGCCGGAAGGTAAATGCGGAAAGACCGGGCGCAGAACATTTGCCATTTCTCGCTCAGCTGTCCGGCGATGAGTTTGTCTATGTCCTCGTCCCAGCGGCCGCAGTACTTGCCTGTAACGGAACGTACCTTTTCGAAGTGGCTGGTATCGGCGCTTTCGCCCGCCAGGCTGTCCAGGGCATGGGATACGGCCTTCTGCATGGCCTCTCCGGGGAAGAATTGCAGGCTTTCAAGGGCGTTCTGCCGGACGCGGGCCGATGCATGGTTTCCGGCCACAATCCGGGCCACCAACGGCATCAGCTGCGGGTCTCCCATGGGAGCGAAGCAGTTCACAGCTTCGCGCTGCACCTGCTCGGCGCTGTCGTCGAGGGCAATCCGCACGGCCTTCAGCTTGTAGTGGCGGGGACAGTCGCTGCGGATGATGGCATTCAGCGCCTCATGCCTTTCCAGGGAAACAGGGGAATGCTGGAGGATGTCCAGCAGCCGGGCCGTCTGCAGCTTTCCATAGCGGATTTCAAGGCAGTTTTTATCGGCCGATGCTTTTACGTTTTCCTTCTGGAAGCGGAAAGCGGGGTCTCCCACCACGTGCATCTCCAGATAAGGAGAAAGGCGGTTGATTTCCCCGATGGGATATCCTTGCGCCAGCAGGCCCAGGAACTCGTCGGGCCATTTGTCCTGCAGCACATTCACGCTGCCGCCCCAGGCGACGAGGGTCCCGCCCTCCTGGAAAATGTATTCGTTGGCAATGCAGTCGTGCATGTGGAACGCCCCGTTGTAGCAGGCGTCCATGACAACGAGTTTTGCCTGGGGGTGGAAGCTGTCAAAGTCGGCCAGGGTAAGGTTGTCTTCCTCCTTTACCTTGAAGTACTGGGTATCATAGTCCCCGTGATGGTGCAGGAAGGCGATATCCAGCTCGGGACGCATCAGTTCGTTCTGTACGCGGGGTTTCACCGGGTCATAGTCCTTGTGGTCCATGTAGGTGAATGCGCCGGGAAGGGAACTCATCCAGGGGAAATGCTCCCGCAGGGCCAACTGCTCATCCATGTGGGCCGGCTTGCTCTCGGCAATGCTGCCGGAGCCCGTAAATACAAAGACATGGTCCAGCCTGTCGGGCTGCAGGTGCGCGTGGGCAGCTTTCAAAAGGTAAGCCCGCAGTTTTTCGTAACGGGAACTGCCTTCGGTGTCTGTGGGACGGATGCGCCCGCTGAAGATCTCCGGGGCCAGGGGAATGTCCCGGCCGGAAGTCAGGCTGTAATAGAAATAAGGGTCTCCGTCCGTATCCCGGTCCAGATACGTGAATTCCAGGTCAAAGTCGTCGTAGAAGCGGTCCGAAGGTACACTGGATTCTTTGCGGGGACGGTCCTGGTCCATCTTGAACGCGCTGGTGAAAAACTGCGCGTCGCGAATCATCGGAACAGGAATATCGCCGATAAAGACGGCTCCCTCGATCTGCCCTTCCCCGTAAAGCGCTTTCAGGCGGGCGCGAATCTCGTCCGGGCTTTGCCAGGCTTCGCAGAGGCGGATCACGCGGTAGCCATCGGCCTGCTGGAGCGCCTTTTCATAGGCGGAGAGCTCGGAGGCGGCTTCGCGCGCGCTTTCGGGGTCGATGACAATGGCAATGCCCGCCTGCCGGTTGCAGGAGGCCGATAGGAAGAGGGCGGCAGCGGCCGCTGTCAGGAGTTGGATTCTCATAGGCTGTTAAAACTTCAGGAAGGCTCCGGCACTGATGCCGTAATAGGAAGCCGGCCCTGAGGCCTGTTTCAAGAGCGTTCCTTTTACAAAAATGCCGGGCGCGTATTGTTTCGCGGCGGCGAATACCCAGTCGGCGCGCAGATGGGCCGACAGTTTACCGGCCGTCTCGTAGGCGAAGATGGGCGTGACGTAGGCGTCGGTGATGTCATCCCTCGCGGGGGCGGTGTTCCCGCTGGCGAAGAGGGCTTCTCCCAGCGGCAGCACGTATCCGGCCCCGGCCGATATATCCAGCAGGTTCTGCCCCAGCGGGAAGGTTTTCCAGCCATCGGCCCGGATGCCCAGCTGCGACCAGCGCTGCGTGCAGGGTTCACCGTCGGCATAATGGGTCCGGCTTTCGTGAAGCAGGCTCAGGTGCAGCGCTGCGTTCCAGGATTTTTCCTTGCCGGCGGCATAGTCCAGCCCGGCTGTCAGGCGTGTTCCGCGGTTGTTCTGGTAGCGGCTCATTACCTCGTAGTAGGAGATGTTGCCGTGATCGGTGTCTATCATCTGCTTCTGGTCGTACCAGTATCCTTCCGTAAGTTTGAGTGCGGCATTGAGACCAAAGCTGTGCCGGAGTTCCCCTTTCAGGTCCAGGCGTTCCAGGAAATGGATGCGTGTGAAACGGTAGTCTCCCGCCTTCCACTCGTAGGCCGATCCGCCGTCGCGGGCGTTCTCATACCCCGTTTCCACGCCTGCTTCAGTAAAGTTTTCGACAGCGGCATTCCGGTAACCGAGGTTGAGGCCGCCCGAGAAAGTGGCGCCGGCGTACTCGCGCGGGGCGCTGGAACTTTCCGAGGAACTGAAGGCAAAGAAATCCCCCATGCCCTTCATCTTGTAGTAGCGGTAGGCTTTCTGGCCATACTCGAGGTAGTTGGTGAACTTGGAGAAGAAGAGCTCGGCACCGCCATAGACACCTGCGCTCCAGCTGCCCGCAAAATGGTGTTCCAGCCCCAGCAGAACCGGGATTCTGGAAATGTCGTTCTTGGGACGGGGGTCTTTGGTGTCGGTGAGGGTGGCTGTGGTAAGCCCTATCTTCCCCGCTGCCACCCACTGCTTGTGAAAGTGCCAGGTGAGGGCCCCTTCCATGTCAAAGCGCTCGGTGGTGGAATGATCGGAAAGGGTATCGCAGATAATGTAGGGGTTGTCGGGGTCGTTGCCGATAAGAGAGTTCCAGTTGCGTCCCAGGTCCCGGGTGTTGCGGTACCGGAGGCTCCCTTCTGTACGGAACGTCCCGAACGAGCCCAGCTCGCCTGCAGACAGGTCCAGTTCCCTTTTTCCAGCGGGTTTGTCCACCCGGTGGAAATCCCCGTTTTCATACGTCCCGGATATGCTGGCTGCATTCCATGAGGCTGTGGGATTGTAGTACAGGGAAACGGGGGACGCGCTTTCGCTTTGGCTGCTGCGGATGCTGTTCTCCCTTTTGTGGTGCCACACCTGTGCAAAACCTTCTCCCGCCGGCGCAAGCAGCATCGGCAGGAGAAGCAGGACAAAAACCGTGTGTTTCTTATTCAGCATCAACGGAAGTGGGTGTAGCTCCGGGGGTTACTTTTTCTACGACAAAGTCGGCCGATGACTTGTTGGTGTCTTTGTAGTAGGCTCGGCCGTTTTCAATTTTGGTCACCTTGCGGCGTACGGCCAGGCCGCTCCAGGCGTCGGGACCCAGGATGCCTTCTGCATCGTCTACGGCCAGGAAGGTGGGATAGTGCACCTCGGCGCCGGACTCCCAAACGTCAATGGCGTCCAGAACGTATTCGTTGGGGAACATCAGGTACTGGTAGGAAGAGGTGGTGCCGGGGGTGGCCATCAGGTTCTCTTCCTTGGCGGCGTACTGAGCAGGGGTGATGCCCTCGGGGAGCTTCACAATGGCACCGGCCCAGCCAAAGAAGTTCTGTCCCCAGTTCAGCTGGGAAGTGTAAGGAGCGTGTACCAGTTCCATGTTGGGAACGCCTTCATAGTCTGTGTCCTTGGCGTTGTAGGAAGCGTAGAACTCCCAGTCGGCCTTGGAAAGGTCGGCGCAGTTTTCAAAACCTTCGCCCTGGGCCTGGTGGTTGATGGGGGCGTTGGCAATCACCACGCTCTGACCAGGCTGCAGCGGATAGTCGTTTCCGCTACCGGGGAAAGCATATACCGGGCTCTGGGTTACGCCGCCATAAAGGTTCTCGTAACCGTTCGCCTGCCAGGCGTTGGGCTTGGACTGACGGCCCATACCGCCGATGAGGATAATCTGATCCAGGTACTGTACTTCGTCGGAGTTATTCACCAGCTCAATCCAGGTGTCGCTCAGCGGCTGGATGTAGGCTTGCTTGCCAGGGGTGTACTGGACGGCCTTGATCAGGATAGGGGACTGGCTCACCAGGCTCAGGGTCAGGTTGGCTTCTACATCTTCGTACAGGGAGACAGCGGTGGTGCCAACTACATGGTTGGTGCCGCTGATATTACCGGATACGGTAACGTTGTAGTCGCCCTGGGTGAGGTTACCGCTTACGGTATAACCCGTTTCGGTGGCGGCTACGGTCAGTTCCGTGGTCTTGGAACCCTTGACGGCCTGGGCGCTTACTTCACTCACGTCCGAGACCTTTACAATCTCGGGGAGGGTTACGTTAATGGTGAGGTCGTAGTTCTTGGCGGTTTCTGCTTTTTCGCAGGAAGTCAGCAGGAGAGCAAAGCCCGCGATGGCGGCGATGCCCATGAGTTTTGTTTTCATATGCGTATTTATTATAAGTTAATTTTTATCTCTGCACCAAAATACATGTTGGGGTACAACTGGCTTTTGGACTGGGTGTGCTTATTGGTATGGTACCGGCTTGTGTTGGTTACGTTGTTGGCCGTGAAGGAAAGCTGGGCGCGGCGGCCGATTTCCTTGGTGAGACGGATGTTCAAAAGGGCCCAGGGCTCAATGACATCGGGCAGGAAAGCGTAGGGGTAGTAGCGGTCCATCATATAGTTCAGCCGGGCATTCCCGTTCATGGATGCGGCATCCCAGGCTGTGTAATTCCCGGCCTTGTCGTAGTAGCCCAGGGGCTGAACGGCCAGGTAGTCTTTCCCCTGGTACGTGAAGGCGTAAGCCCTTGTTGCGCCGTTTTCGTCCAGATAAACCGAGCGGCGGGACTCATACCACACCACCTGCAGGGTGGTGGTGAGCACCAGCTTCACTTCCGGGATGTGGGTGATGAAACGGAAACTGGTATTTACACGGTCCTGGATGCTGGCTTCACCCGCAGGCATTACCGGTGCGTAGTCGTCGGTCTTGCTGCGGAAAGACACCCCGGTGGTTTCCCGGGTCCGCTGGATGTGGAACCAGGCGCCGTTGATGTTCACGGAAGTCTTGATGGCGGGAATCGTTCCCAGCTCCAGCCCGTATTCGATACCGTACTTGATGCGGCTTGCATTGTTGGACGGACGGCCCCAACTGGAGAATTCCGCTTTGGCGGTCTTGGCGGCCGTTTCCCGTACGCCGGCAAGCAGGTAGGTTACCTCGTTCCCCTCCGGGGCCAGGTCGGTGGCTCCGTCCGGAATGACGTACTGTGAGAACTTGCCCCAGTAGAGCTGGCTGTCATAGCCGAACTCGTTGCGGTGGTTCTCGTGGAAGAAGGTTACAAAACCGCTGGTCTTTCCGGCCTTCCAACTCACGCCAATCTCTTTCTTGACAGCCGTTGCAGGCTTCAGGTCCGGGTTGGCGGTATCTGTGACAATCTGGGTGTCGATTACGGCAAGCCCCGTCCCCGTAGCTTCGTTGTAACGGTTCAGGCAGATGAAGTCGTAATACGTGGGTTCCGGGTACAGGTACAGCAGGGTGGGCATCTTGTTGGAAATGCCGTATCCCGCATGGAGGGAAAGCTGCTCGTCCCAGAAAGAAAGGGCCAGGTTCACGCGGGGCTCCAGGACAAAGTAGCCTTTGTTACAGCCGGTCGCACGCAGGCCCAGCTCCGACTTCAGAACAGGGCCGCCCAGGGTGAGGCGTCCTTTGTCGCTCAGGAAGAGGGATGCGGTGTTCAGCCCCGGGATGTCCTTGTAGGCGCGCGGCCGCAGGGTATGGGCCGATGCTGCCTGGGGAGGCGTCTGGATGTCATAGGTGAGCCCGTCTCCGCGGTTGGCGTCCAGGGTATATTCCAATCCCAGTTTCAGGCGGTTGTAGTCTTTCTCTCCCAGCTGGAAGTATTTTCCTGCCACCAGCTGGCCAAAGAAGTTCACGGGAATGCCGTGCAGACGGTACTCGGAATAGTAGGGACGAATCTTTTGCCAGGCCTCGTGGATGCCGCTCTCGCGCACATCCGTCACGGCCCCGTCCGGACTCCAGACCTTGCTCACATGGATATCCTCCGAGCGGGAAATCTGCAGTGATACGTTGTAGTCCAGGGTGGTCAGAAGCCGGCTCTGAGGGCGCCAGTTTCCGTTCACGGAGAGGCGTGCCCCCATATTCTTGTTGGTATAGTTTACATCCAGCTCTTCCAGCTGGGGATCCGTCTTGCGGTTGTTTACATTGGAATAGACAGAGCCCTTGATGTTCAGGCTGGCCTTGTTCCAGACTTTGGAGAAGCCCCCGGCAAGCGTGATGCGGTCGTATCCGAGGTATTTCCGGCGGGGGTCGCTGTAGCTCTGGCTCCAGTCACCGCCGATGTTAAAGGATCCGCCCTTTTTCAGGGAGAAACCCTTGCCGGCATATACCAGCTTGGAATTCGGGTCGGCCTGCATCTTCACTTCCCAGGGGGTGCGTCCGGCCTTGGTTTTCACGATAACCACGCCAGAGGTAAGGTTGCCGTATTCGGCCGAGGGAATGCCGCTGATCACTTCCACGGACTCCACCACGCCGGCGCTTACCGTGCGCAGGTCGGCTCCACCACCGGCGGTGGTCTGGTCGCTCATGCCATCGGCCTGAATGCCCGACGACGAGCCGAAGCGCGTGGAGGCGATGGCCTGCAGGTTGGCGTCGTTACTCAGGGGCGTGCCGTCTACGATGACGCTGGTGCCCAGGGAGGCAGCCTGGCCCGGATCGATTTCCCGGACGGAGGCCTGCGACAGCTCGTTCAGGTTGGGGTTTTTGGCCAGGTTGCCCGGCACCAGCTGCAGCAGATCGCTTACGCTCTTGGGCTGCAGGTGCCGCACGGCTTCCTCGCTGATGACTGACTTGGATCCCATGTCCTCGCGCTCGGCGGTAACGGTAACGCTTTCCAGCTCCAGACTCAGGGACTTCAGTACGAAGTCCTTTGTGAGGGAAGCGCTTAAGTCCAGAGACCCCTTTACCTCCTGGAATCCCACAAAGGACACCAGGTAGTCGTATTTTCCTTTTTTCAGTCGGGTGAATTCGTACTTACCATCCTTGTCGGTGGTAACCCAAAGGGCGCGGTTCAGTGACACTACGGCCAGCTCTACCGGAGCTCCTTCTTCATCGGTTACGCGTCCGCTCAGGCTGAGATTCTGGGCCAGGGCCATATGGACACAGCAAACAAGGAAGGCTGCACACATTAACAGCTTCTTCATATACACTACTAAAAACCGCGGCAAAGGTACATCACCTTGCCGCGGCAGTCAATCCCTATTTGTAGTGATTTTTAGAACTGATAAAGGTTGAGCCCGGTCTCTGCGTCTGCGCGGCGGCCGGGTGCCAGTTTAGGATAAACGTCTACGACCAGTTCGCAGGCGCCGCTGATTTTGGCGTCCAGCAGGTGACCGCCTACGCAGGTGTAGTCCCGGCGGGAGGCCGTGATGTGCACGTGCAGGTACGGTTTGCCGTCTTTCTCGGACACATTGCCCGTGAGGTTGGTGATTTCCATCTGCTCGGAGAAAGTCTTGTCTACATACTGCTTGGTGGCAGGGTCCAGGAAGCGGAAAGTGGCTTCGTTGATGGCGCCCAGGCCGCCGATGACAGCGGAAAGGATGTGCTGCTCCTCGCAGAAACGGGTAAGTGCGGTCATCAGACTCACATGGTTGTCCACGCTCAGGACATAGTGGTCTGCGTCTTTGATGAACTGATACATATTTTTATTCGTAAATTTCGTAGGTTCTTTCCAGGAAGGTGAAGCTGTCGTCCTGTACGGTGCAGATGTCGGCGGCTTCTTCCAGCTGCATGGAGAGCACGTCACCCTCACGGGAATAGGTGCCGCGCTGGGCCTGATATACGTCGGCTGCGCTCACGAGAATACGGGTGAAGGTGCTGTAGGAGTCGAAGAGGATGCCGCCGGGATAGCCGCCGGATTGCAGGGGCCAGAAACCGCCCACCATATTGGAGCAGCCGGTGTCTTCCAAAACGGGGAAGTGCATGTACCAGTGGTCTCCCACCAGCATCACTTCCGGGAACAGTGTTGCGTTTAGTTCGCCGCCCAGGCTCACCTGGTTGCCGGCTACAGTGTAGCTGGCCTGTGAATGCTTCCAGCCATAGGGAATGCCTTCCTTGTGCGAGAGGTTGGCAAAGCTGTAATGGTGTACCTGCCCGTCATGGAAATACAGCACGCGCAGACTGTCTTTGTAGATGGTGTGCCAGACGGTGTTTTCCAGCTCGCAGCTTTCCGGGCTCAGGGAAGAGTAGTTCTTGTTGTTGCCGTTCTTCAGGTGGGAGAAGGTGCGGATCATCTTCTGCGTGCCGCCGTTATCCAGCGTAATAATGATGGAATGGCCGTCGGTGGTGTAGCTTCCGTTGGCCATTTTTACGGCACCCAGGGTGGAGTTACGCTGAATCAGGGTTGCGCGGTCTTCCTCGAAGTGGACGAAAGCCCGCTGGTCATCGACTTCGATGGACCAGGAAGTGCCGGGAAGCTGGATATAAAGGAAATCCATCCTGCAGGACAAGACACTGAGGAGGGCTGCCACAACGGCGATGGTGCGCGCAAGGATTTTCATAACACACAAAATTACGAAATTATTCGCAACCGCAACTCAAATCCCTTCAAAAAGTGTATCTTTGCGCCCATGAAAACGAACTTAAAACGGACCTTCATCTCATTCATTCCCCTTCTTGTACTGGTACTGCTGCTGGCCCTCGACATTTCCCTCTTCGGGTCGGATTCCATCCTGGGCGCCTCGCAGGTTTCCCTGCTGTTTTCGGCCGGTATCGCCGTCTGGCTGGGGATGTGGCTGTACAAGATCCCTTGGAAGAGTTTTGAGCAGGCCATCTGCGGCAATATCGGCAATGTAGGATCGGCCATCATTATTCTGCTCCTGATTGGTGCCATCTCCGGCACGTGGACCATGAGCGGCGTGGTGCCTGCCTTCATCTACTACGGTATCCAGATTATCAGTCCGAAGCTGTTCCTGCTCACCGCCTGCGTGCTGTGCGCACTGGTTTCCGTGATGACGGGGTCGTCCTGGACTACCATCGCCACGGTGGGCGTAGCGCTGCTGGGTATCGGCCGGGCCGAAGGATTCCCGGACGCCATGACGGCCGGCGCCATCATCTCCGGCGCCTACTTCGGCGACAAGATCTCGCCCCTGTCCGACACTACCGTGCTCGCCGCCTCCGTCAACCGCGTGGGCCTTTTCGAGCACATTCATTACATGTATTTCACCACGGTGCCGTCTTTCCTGATTACGATAACGCTGTTCACCATCCTGGGCTTTATGAACGGCGGTTCGCCGGAGATGCCGGCCGAGGTCTATTCCGGCACCCTGGCCGCGAAGTTCCACATCTCCCCCTGGCTCATGATTGTCCCGGCCATCACCGTCTACCTCATCTGGCGCAAGATGCCGGCCATCCTGGTGCTGTCCCTGTCGGTGGTGACCGCCGCCATCGCTGCGCTCATCTTCCAGCCGGAGATTGTCCGCTCTATCGGGGAGGGTGTGTGCGAAGGGTCATCGGCCCGTATCTTCTTCGCCGGCGTGGTGGAGAGCATCTATAACTCGGTGACGTTGGAGACTGGCGTGCCCGAGGTGAACCAGCTGGTGGCGACGCGCGGCATGCTGGGCATGCTCAATACGATTTACCTCATCCTCTGCGCCATGTGCTTCGGCGCCGCCATGCAGGCGAGCGGCATGATTGCCGATATGTCCCGCATCCTGCAGCCGCTCACCCGCACGCGCGCCGGCCTGGTGGGTTCCACCGTGGTGACGGGCACGGCCCTGAACGGTGTCGTCTGTGACCAGTACCTGTCCATTATTTTGAGCAGCAACATCTACCGGGATTCCTTCGAAAAGGGCGGCTACGAGAACCGTCTGCTGAGCCGCAGCGTGGAAGATTCGGCCACGGTTACCTCGCCGCTTTTCCCCTGGTCCAGCTGCGGCATGACGCAGGCCACCATCCTGAGCGTGCCCACGCTGGTGTATGCCCCGTTCTGCTTTTTCTGCCTGCTGTCGCCGCTGATGTCATTTTTGGTGGCGGCGATTGGATGGAAGATTTATAAAAAATCGTAAATTTGTAGTCATGAAGAAGACTATCCTGTTTGCGTTTACCCTGCTGATGACCTTGACGGCCACGGCGCAGACCATTAGAACCAACTACCGCGCCAGCGGCATTACCCATATCTCCACGGAATACGAAGACCTCCAGCTGGATGCCATTCCCGCCAAGGTCCGCGTAGAGCTGGCCGGCTTCCCGGACGGTTCCACCCTGTATCTGCTGTACATCAACCTGGTGCAGAAGACTTCCTCCGTGGTGCCCAAGGGCGTGAAGATGGCCGCTACGCTGAATAACGGCAAGCTCATCCGCGCCGAACAAATTGGCGAGGACTCGGCCACCAAGCGCCGCCAGGACGACGGCTTCTTCCTGAACCGCCTCAAATATGCCATTCAACCGGCCGATATGGAGAAGCTGGTGCGCGGCATCAAGAGCGTAGACATCATCACGGGCTGGAATCCGGACGACTATGTGCAGGCTTCCTTCGCCGAGAATCAGCTGGGAGACCTGCTCAAGCGCCACTGCGAGGCCATCCGCGACGCAGCCGGGCGCACCGTTGAACTGAACGCTACCATTGCCAGCTATACAGAGAACCTGAACAGCATCCTTTCCACCACCGAGCCGATGGTAGGCCGCGGTGCCACCCTGGACTACAACATCCTCCTGTCCCACCTTTATTATAAGAACAACAACGAGGAAGATCTGGACCTGGCTTTTGTCATTGGCAGCAAGGAGCAGTACCACATTCCCTACGACGCCGCCGTGCGCATTATGCTGAACGACGGCAGTGTCATCGGCCTTCTGCAAACCCGCGACGACGTAAATTTCGTCTACGTCTATCCCACCCTCGAGGACCTCTCCCGCATGGCGAACGTGGGCATCAAGACCTTGTCCATCGACTACGAAGGCGGCATCCTTACAGACACCTTCCCGGCCCGCGAGGACGGCGCTTACACCTTCTCCGAGGCAGTGAATCAGGAACTCCAGCTCCTGCTTTCCATGAGTCCCCGGTAGGTCCCTTGTCAATTAGCAAAATTTAACTAACTTTGCACTCCCATTGAGGATGGTTCCGTAGCTCAGCTGGATAGAGCAACAGCCTTCTAAGCTGTGGGTCTCGGGTTCGAATCCCGACGGAATCACGAAAGGCAGAACGCCGTGGTCGGAGACCATGGCGTTTGTCGTGCAAAAGGGCCCCAAGCTTGCTTGAGGCCCTTTTGTGCGACAAATGACATACCTGCGGAGCAGGACGGCGTCCATGCTATGCTCGTGATGAGCCCCCCGCAGGGGAAGGGAAGTGGCCGCCGAAGGCGGACAAATCCCGATTTTATTTCAGCATTTCCTTGATCTTGGGAATGTACCCCTTTCCGAGCACAATGCCACATCCCAGCACGAAGCCCAGGAACGTCCAGACGATGAGCGTCTTGGCGCGGCTGTTGGAGGGCTGGCGGGGCACGGTGACAGGCTGGATGATGGTGAGCACCGGGGTGTCCCGTTTCACCTGCATCTTGGCCTGCTCCAGCTGCTTGGCCATTTCCGAATAGATGGAGCTGGCTACATTGTATTTGCTCTGGAGACGGTCCCGCTCAATGCGGGAACGCGTGGTGGTCATGTTCTGGGAACGGTCCGTTACCGTAGCCAGGGCGGTCTGGTAGGACTCTGCCTCGGCCTTAATCTCGTCGTAGCGGGCCTGCACATAGTTCAGCTGGTTCTGGGCCTTTTCCGTACGGAAACGGGTAATCTCGTCCTGCAGCAGCTGCTGGGCCTTGATGGCCAGCTCGGCGGTCTGCAGGGGCTCGGAACCGGTGACGCTGAGGGTGAGGTAACCTTCCTTCTTGTCCACGGCCAGGTTCACGTTCTGGGCAATCATCTTGATGACCAGCTGCTCGTCCTTGGTGAGGACAATGGGCTTCGGGGCGTTGCTGCTGTCGGCGGTGCTGCCGGAGAGCAGCGGGCTCTCGGGTTTCTCGCCGCGGATGGCGTTGAGGATGACACCGGGCAGGCCGATGGTATATTTCAGCACCACGCTCATCGCAGAGGGCTTGGTGTATTCCATCAGGTAGGTGTAGGTGCTCACGGTGGTGTCGGCCTTCTCAAAGTGCAGCGGCGTATACATGAGCTCCTTGCGGAACGGCACGCTGTTCACAATCTGCGGGTACACCAGCGGGGACAGTTCCGAGGTGGACATGTTGCTGGTACCCAGGTCGAAACCGGCCAGACCGGCCAGGGAGGCGAGGGAAGAGCTGCGCGAGGAGCCCAGCTGGGGCACCATTACGGAAGTCACGGTGTACGTGCGCTTCATGGTAAGGGCGGCCACCAGGCCTAAGGCGATGAAGACAACCGTGCAGATGATGATGGTCTTCCGGCCTTCCCACATATTCTTTACAAGGGCGATGATGTCGATGCCCTCTTCTTCTTCGTAGGCTTCCATAAGCGTTTAGTTAAGACGTTCGATGAGCAGGATCATGGACACGATGGAGGTGAGGGCGCTCAGGGAGCTGGCGGCAATCTGATCCCACTTGATCTTTTCCTTCGGCTCCTCGGCCTTCTCCTTGCGCTCCTGGTCTATACCCAGGGTAATCACGGAACCGGGTTCCACCTTCGGGTAGGTGCGGAAGAAGAGGAAGTGGCCTACGCTCTTGCTCTGGTTGTTGGGCATGGTCACGGTGATGCTGTTCTTGTCGGCGTACTTCTGGTAGCCACCGGCGAAGTTGCGGATGTACCAGTCGGCGTTGTGCTTGCCCTGGTAGGAGATGGTCTTCTGCGTGGAAGCGAACTCCTCGGGCACGTACTGGGCCATGCGGGTACCGGTCTCGCGGATGGTCACGGTGTTCTCAATGCGAACCACATTGATCACGTCACCTTCCATGAGGATAGGGTCGTCCTTCATCTTCAGGGCGTGGCGCTTGGCTTCCTTGAGGTTGATGCCGATGTTGCCGCGGTTCAGGTAGGTGCGGAACAGGGTGGAGTACGGGCTGGCGTCCTCCAGCAGACCGCCGGCCATTTCAAGCACCTCGGAGAGGTGGGTGCGGCTGTCGGTGAGCACATAGACACCGGGATAGCGTACGCGGCCGTTCACTTCCACCGTACGGCCCTCGGTAAAGTTCGGGGTCTGGCGGACCACCACCTGGTCGAAGGGCTGCAGCTGGAAGGCGCCCTGAACGGGAACGTAATCCTCGTTGACGGTAACCGTGATGCGCTCCATCTCCACCTCTTCCGTGGCGGAGATGTTCATGCGGAACACTTCCACACGGTCGTAGGCGGCGCCCACCTCAAAGCCGCCGGCCATGGTGATGAGGTCGTGCAGGGTGAGGGAAGGGTCGAAGGTGGTGCCCATCGGGTTCTTGACGGCACCGCTGATATGGACTTCACCGACATTGGTGAAGGTGCTGTTGTCGTAGATACGCAGTTCGTCGCCGGGCTGGAGGAGACGGTCGCCGTCCTTCTCCAGGTTCACCGGGATGTACTGCATCTTTTCGTCGTTGGTGATATCCTTGCGGAAGATGTAGCCCACCGGGTAGACGCTGGGCTTGAGGCCGTCGGCCAGCTCAATGGCCTGGCCGATGGTCATGCGGTCGTTCACGCCGAAGGAACGGGTGAACGGGGAACGCACCTGACCGGAAACGCTGATGCTGCCTTCGTCGCGGAAGTCGGTCAGCTGGAGAACCTTCACGGAGTCGCGTGCCTGGAGGGCGAAGTCCGGGTTACCGTTGATGCCCGGGAAGGGAACGGTGATCACTTCCACGGTTTCGTCGGGACGGGTGCGCTCTACCAGCACATACTCGGTGCGGGCGGTATAACGGGGCTTGGCCTTCTCGATGAGGCTGCTCAGGCTGCTGCTCTGGGAGAAGTCGTAGGTGCCGTCGTAGTAAACGTCACCGTAAATGGTGACATAGTTTTCCATGGGCTTGTTGATGCTCTTGATGCGAACGATGTCGCTGCCCTGGAGCGTCACTTTCTGGGCGCCGGACATGATGGTCTTCAGGTCGTATTCCTTGTAAACCTTCTCGCCGCCGTCGTAGCGTTCCACCTGGACGAAGTCCGGGTAAACGGCGTCGGTGAGGCCGCCGGCATATTTGATGAGGTCGGTGAGGGTTTCGCCGGCCACCATCTCATAGCGCATGGGGCGGTTGACGGCGCCTTCGATGGTCACCACTTTTTCGGCCACGGGAACGTAGAGAATATCGTTGTTCTGGAGGTCGAACTGGGCGCCGGAAGCAGCGCCGATCATGAACTGGTACAGGTCCAGGCGCTCGGTCTTGCCGCCGCGGGAACGCTGGATGTTACGCAGGGAACCCAGTTCGGTGGGACCGCCGGCAGCAGCCAGGGCGTTAAAAGCCGTGTTCAGGGCACTGAGCGTGAAGCCGCCCTGTACGCCCACCTCACCGTAGATGTTCACCGTAATGGTGCGGGCGGTGGTGATGGTTACGGCAATCTGGTCCGGGCGGAAGGAATAGTGCTGGGCCAGTTTGTTCTTGATGGCCGAACGGGCCTGGGCAAGGGTGAGACCCTTGAGGAAAATCTTGGTGGAACCGGTGGGCTGGATGGAGCCGTCCGGGGAGATGCGCTGGTGGATTTCCGTCTGGGAGGAACCGAAGATGGAAATGTGCACTTCGTCGCCTTCACCCATTACGTAGGTCTCCGGAGCCTGGGCGCCGTCCGTGGTGCGGAAGATATCCATGGACTTGCCGGTGAAGAGGCTGTGTCCGTAGATAGCGTTTCCGACTGTGTCGGAAACACTCTTCTGAGTCAGGGTCTCCTTCAGGGCCGCTTCTGCTGCGCCCTCACCGGGAGTGGTCTGCGGTAATGCGGTGGGGGAAACCGTCTCGTAGGCGCTGTAGCCCATTTCCATATTGACGGGAGCCACTTTCTCGGCTGCTTTCTCGCTTTGCATCTGGTCCAGGATGGCAATTACGCGGTCCTGGTAGGCGGGATACTCGGAAGGGGAGATGGAATCTACGTCAATTCCGTTTTCCAGCAGGCGGGCTCTCACCGCGCCTTCTTCCAGCCCTCTCTTTTGAAGTTCTCCACGGGCCATGCTGAGCATGGCGGCAGACTGCGCAAATACCGCTGCCGACAGCAGCAGGCACAGGAAAGTCAGGGTGATTTTCTTCATATGGGTGTTTAATTGTTTCAATGTTAGTCTACAAAGATAAGAAATAATTTTGGTGTAATGACAAACTGGTAGCTGTAGGCCTCGTCTTCCCAGAGACAGCGCTCCGGTTCCGGCCGGTTTTTCCAGCTGTCCAGGCCGCCTACACCGGTCATTTTGTAGTCGATGGAAACCTCCGTGCGGCCCAGCTCGCGGATGTCGCAGATGTGCGTCTGGGGACGCTCGGCGCGAAGTTCGGCGGGCACGCCCTTTGCCACGGCGTTAAACTCGAAGGTGCCGGCGGCGGTGATGCGCAGCCCGTCCACCTCCAGCCAGCTGGTCTCCGTGTGGTGACCGCTCTCCTGAGGCCGTACGTAAGGGTAATATTCGTCCAGGGCCGATCCCTTCCAGATGCGCTTGAACGTGCCGCTGTTGCGGTCCCAATAGTTCTCCACGGGGCCGCGGCCGAAATAGCGGAAGGCGTCGCCGGCCACATAGAAGCGGAAGCCGAGGCGGGGGATGAACACGCGCGTCTTGCGGTCGGTGGGACCGGCCACGCCCTGCGTCCGGACGCTGATCTTCAGGCTTCCGTCCGGGTACACGGCGTACTGCTCGCTCTCGCGCACGCCTTTACCGAACACGCTGATAATCACGCATTCGCCGTCCTTCTTCACGGTAACGGCGTCGGGCTTAGCAGGCTGGAAATAGGAGGCCGACCGCACCGTCTCGCCGCTGCCGAAGTCGTTGTCCACCGGCTCGCGCCAGAAGTTGGGACGAAGGCCGAAGGCGGGGTCCACTACATCGGCCCCCTTCACCTTCCAGGTCTTCACGTAGCCATCGGCCTTGTCGAAGACCAGCTCGGCCTTGTCGCTGCGCACAACGATCTGCGTGTCGCCGTCCGTGAAGTTCACCGTGCCGCGCACGCTGCGCTCCTTTTGGGCCGATGTATCCTTGAGCAGCACCTCATCGCAGGCGACGACCTCATTGCCGGCGTAGACCTCGAAGAAGATGCGGTATTCGCCGGCCTTCTTCATGCGGGGGAGCTTCGCGCGGAACTGCTCGGCCGTCTGCGGAGCGGTGGAGAAATGCTTTTTGTGCGTGAACCACAGCAGCGGGCGCTTGCCGTCGCGCTCTACCCAGTACTTGACGCGGTAGCCGCTGAGGTCTGTGAAATAGTGGCGGTTGAAGATTTCGAAGAGGCCTTTTTCGGCATCGACCAGGCGGATGCTCACGTTCTGGTACTGGTGCTTCACCTCATAGAAGGCAGGGTGCGGGTCCCGGTCGGGGCCCACGATGCCGTTGCAGCAGAAGTTGCCGTCGCTGGGGGCGTTCTCGCCGTAGTCGCCGCCATAGGTCCAGCCGCGTTTTTCGTCGTACAGGCCCTGGTCCACCCAGTCCCAGATGAAGCCGCCCTGCATGTGGTCGTGGGCATAGAAGATGTCCCACATCATGTCCAGGGAACCGTTAGAGTTGCCCATGGCATGGGAGTACTCGCACAGGATTACGGGTTTGGCGGTGTAGTTCTGAGCGGCATCCCGCAGCCAGTCCATGTAGGGGTACATGGGGTTCTGGACGTCGGAGTTGGCGGCGTTTCGGCCCTGCTCATACACGACGGGACGGTTCTGTCCGTCTTTTTCCAGGGCCTTCAGGGCCTTGTAAGTTTCAAAGAAATTGCTGCCGTTGCCGGCCTCGTTGCCCAGGGACAGCAGGGTTACGCAGGGGTAGTTGGCCGTGCGGCGGTACATGTTCAGGGTGCGGTCCATGTGCTTGGCCAGCCATTCGGGCTTGCCGGCCAGGGTCTTCTTGGGGTCGTAGCCCATGCCGTGGGATTCGATATTGGCTTCGTCGTACACGTAGAATCCCAGGGAGTCGCAGAGCTCATAGAACTCGCGGCTCTGCGGATAGTGGCTGGTACGGATGGCGTTGATATTGGCCTTCTTCATGAGCAGCATGTCTTCCAGGAGGTTCTCCCTGGTTACATAGTGTCCCGTGTAGGGATTGTGCTCGTGCAGGTTCACGCCCTTGAACTTCACCGGCTGGCCGTTCACCAGGAAAACGTGCCGCCCGCCCTGACCGGGCATCTCCTTTATTTCCAGCCTTCTGAATCCCACATGAAACCTCGTATACTCCCCGTTTACCTTCAGCAGCAGTGTGTACAGCTCCGGCTTCTCGGCGCTCCAGATGCGCACATTCTTGAGCGTGTCCGTGACGGTGGCCATGGAGCCGCTGAAGTCGAAGATGGCGTCGGCCACCGTGCTGCCGTCCTTGTCGATGAGCTCGTACGATACCTCGGTGGGGGCCGATGCTTTCATCCGCAGGCGGAAGTAGCCGGTCTTGAGGTCTTCGGAGAGGGTGGAAATCACGGAGAAGTCGAAGCCCGTGTCCTTGACCTCGCTGGAGAGGTATACATCCCTTTCCTCGCCGGAGATGCGCCAGAAATCCTGGTCCTCCAGGTAAGAGGCTGCAGTATAGCGGTAAACCTTGAGTTTCAGTTCATTGTCCCCTTCCTTCAGATAGTCGGTGATGCGGTAGCGGGCCAGGTTCTTGGAGTCTTCGCTGTAGCCCACTTCCTGCCCGTTGATATACACGTAGGTGCCGCTCTTGGAGCCGCAGAGGTTCAGGAACACCTCGCGTCCTTTCCAGCCCTGGGGCACGGTGAAGCGGCGGCGGTACAGGCCCACGGGGTTCTCTTCCGGCAGCTGCGGCGGCTGCGGGTCCTCGGGGCAGAAGTCGTACTTGACGTTGGTATAAATGGGCACACCATATCCCTGCACTTCCCAGTTCCCCGGTACTTTGATCTTTTTGCCATCCCGAGGGCTGGCGTTTTCGTTTTCCAGATACTGGAAATCCCAGATGCCGTTCAGACTCTTGTAATTCTCGCTTTCGCGGAATCCTTTGCTCAGGGCATCGGCCCTGTCGGCATAAAAAATAACCTCCGTACGGCGGGTTTCGGCGTTGACGGAAGTGGTTTGCATGTCCTGCCAGAGGGGCAGGAGCGAAGTCAGGACGAGAAGGGGTGTAATCATGGATTCAAAGATACGAATATAAATTGTATCTTTGTACTTTCAAGACCCATTTATGCTCCGAAAATACTGTTTTGTGGTCCTTCTGATGACCCTTTCCCTTAGTGCGACCGCTCAAACCGAGTGGGTAAATCCTTTTATCGGCACCTCCAATTTCGGCGCCTGCAATCCCGGCGCTGTAACCCCTCACGGCCTCATGAGCGTGAGCCCCTTCAACGTGATGGGATCGGCCATGAACACCTGGGACAAAGACAGCCGCTGGTGGAGCACCCCGTACGTACGGGAGAACAGCTATTTCACCGGCTTTTCGCATGTGAACCTTTCCGGCGTGGGCTGCCCGGAAGTGGGCTCCCTGCTCACCATGCCCACCACCGGCCCGCTGCAGGTAGACTATCACGCCTACGGCACCGAATACACGGATGAGCTGGCCCGTCCCGGCTACTACAGCCTCCAGCTGCTGAGCGGCGTGAAGGCCGAAGTGAGCGCCACCACCCGCACCGCCATCGAGCGGTACACCTTCCCCGCCGGCGAAGGAAATATCCTCCTGAACCTCGGCGAAGGCCTCACCAACGAGAGCGGCGCCTCCGTGCGGCGGGTATCGGCCACCGAAGTGGAAGGCTCCAAGCTCATGGGTACCTTCTGCTACAACCGCGAGGCCGTGTTCCCGCTGTACTTCGTGCTGCGCGTGAGCAAGGCCCCCTCGGCCGCCGGCTACTGGAAAAAGCAAAGGCCGATGACCGCCGAGGCCGCCTGGGACGCCGATGCAGGCCGATACAAACTGTATGAAAACTATGCGCGGGAGCTCAGCGGCGACGACATCGGCTGCTGGTTCCACTACGACAATCTCTCCGAGGGAGAGCAGGTGCTGGTGCAGATCGGCGTGTCCTTCGTGAGCGTGGAGAACGCCCGCGAGAACCTGGACGCCGAGCAGCAGGGCTTCGCCTTCGACGCCGTGCGGGAGAAGGCCGATGCCCAGTGGCAGCGCTACCTGGGCCGCATCCGCGTGGAAGGCGGCTCGGACGACGAAAAGACGGTCTTCTACACCGCCCTTTACCACGCCCTCATTCATCCGAACATCCTTAGCGACGTGAACGGGGAGTACCCCCTCATGGAGTACCGCCAGCCCGCTGCGAGCCGTGGCGTAGGCCGTGTCGAGGCCGGTCACGAGCGCTATACCGTCTTCTCTCTTTGGGATACGTACCGCAATCTGCATCAGCTCATTACGCTGCTCTGGCCCGACGAACAGCTGGATATGGTTCGCTCCATGGTGGACATGTACAGGGAGTGGGGCTGGATGCCCAAGTGGGAGCTCTTCGGCCGGGAAACCTGGACCATGGAGGGAGACCCCGCCATCTGCGTCATCGCCGACACCTGGCTCAAGGGCCTCAGGGACTTCGACGTGGAAACCGCCTACGCGGCGTTCCTGAAATCGGCCGATACCCCCGGCGCCGCCAACCTCATGCGCCCGGACAATGACCCTTACGTGGAGAAAGGCTGGATTCCGCTGAACTTCTTCGCGGCCGACTTCTCGGGCGACAATTCCGTCTCCCATGCCCTCGAGTATTACGTGGCCGACTATGCCCTGTCGCGCCTGGCCGAAGGCCTCGGCAGGAAGGCCGATGCACAGCGTTTCCTTGCGCGGTCGCTCGGTTATCGGCATTATTATTCTCCTGAATATAAGAGTCTTCGTCCGCTGAACGCCGACGGTTCTTTCCTCACGCCCTTCAACCCGGAGGACGGCGCCGACTTCTCCAACGCGCCCGGTTTCCACGAAGGGAGCGCGTGGAATTACACCTTCGCCGTGCCGCACGACGTAGCAGGCTATGCCCGTCTGCAGGGCGGCCGCAAGGCGTTCGTGAAGAACCTGCAGCATGTCTTCGATGAGGGTCTGTACGACCCGGCCAACGAGCCCGACATCGTCTATCCCTACCTTTTCTCCCGCTTCAAGGGGGAGGAGAAGCGCACGTGGGAGCAGGTATCGGCCATCCTTTCCAGGCATTATCGCAACGCACCGGACGGCATTCCCGGCAACGACGACACCGGCACCATGAGCGCCTGGGCCGTATTCTCCATGCTGGGCTTCTATCCCGACTGTCCCGCCGAGCCTTACTACACCCTCACGCGCCCGACCTTCTCCAAGGCCTCCGTGCAGTTGCCGGGCGGCCGCACGCTCGTCATCTCCCGCACCGCCAACCCCTCCCGCGTGCTGTTGGACGGCCGCCGTGCCGGTTTCCGGGTTTCGCACGAAGATTTCGTTTCCGCCGGTTCTGTGGAGTGGAAATAAGCGTGGTGCTTATCTCTCTGTAGCTCAATATTTTAGCACAACAGACGGGTGCTTTTTTGCTACCCGTCTGTTGTGCTAATGCGTTTGTAGTCAGGCACTTTGCCGCCACGACTACAGGATGTTCGTGCGCTTCGTGAATTCGATGATTTCCGGAATGTAACCGAAAGCCAAGCCGGTAACAGTGTCGGCGCAGCCGTAGTACACAGCTACGCGGCCTGTTTTTTCGTCGTGCAGGGCGGCGCAGGGGAAGCATACGTTCGGAACGTCTCCCATGCACTCGTAGGGCTGCTGGGGAGAGATTAGGTACGGGCCGCTGCGGGCCAGCACTTTCCAGGGCTGATCCAAATCCAGCAGGGCGCTGCCGAAGCTGTACACGTAGCCGTTGCAGGAACGGAGCACACCGTGGTAGAACAGCAGCCAGCCTTCTGGGGTCTCGATGGGCACGGGGCCGGCACCGATCTTCATGCACTGCCAGGCGCTCACCTCGAACGGGGCGGGAGCCATGACGTGACGGTGGTGTCCCCAGTATTCCATATCCGGCGTTTCGCTGTAGAAAATGTCACCGAAGGCAGTGTGGCCGGTATCGGAGGGACGGGAAAGCATGGCGTAGTTGCCGCCAATCTTGCGGGGGAACAGCACGCCGTTGCGGTTGTAGGGGAGGAAGGCGTTCTCCATCTGGTGGAAGGTTTCGAAGTCCTTAGTCCAGGCTACGCCGATGGTGGGGCCGTGATAGCCGTTGCACCAGGTAACCCAGTAGCGGTCCTCGATGAGGGTGACGCGGGGGTCGTAGGCATAGTCGCCGTTCAGCTGCAGCTTCTCCGGCTTAATGTTCCAGTTGATGCCGTCCTTCGAGAAGCCCACGTGCAGGGCCATGCGGCGGTTGGTGTCATCGCAGCGGAACACGCCGGCGAAACCGTCTTTGAAGGGAACAACTGCGCTGTTGAAAATACTGTTAGAGTCAGGAAGTAAGTTCCTGGGAATTACGGGATTGGCGCTATAACGCCACATCACTTCGTGAGAGCCGGAAGGTCTTTCCTCCCAAGGCATGTTGGTCATATAAGGTTTGCTTTTAAAACGATTTTCTGCTTTTCTTTGCTGATGTCTTCCCCGTGGTCTTTTTTGTCGATGAGACGGAACAGATAGTCCGTGCTTTCCTTTACCATCTGCGGCAGAGGCTGTTCCACATGGGGAATATGCGGTGTGAAGATATCGTATACGTTGGAGTAGTCGAAGCCGGCGATGTGGATGTCTTCCTGCACGCGGATGCCTCTGTGAATGAGCTCTTTAATGAGGAGGGCGCTGGCTTCGTTGGAGGCGCATACCATACCGTCCAGCCCGGCTTCCAGAATGGCGTCGGCGGCTTTACGGGTGTCCTCTTCCATGGTGTAGAAGCCCATGCGGTAGATGGGGGCATCCTTGCCGACATCCTCGCGGAATCCTTTTTCGCGTTCGATCATGGCCGATGTGCGCATGGCATAGGTGAGGAGGCCCATCTTGCGGGCGCCCTGCTTCTTGAGGGCACCCACTGCCATGTGCATGGCGTGGACGTTATCCAGAATGACGGAAGGGATGTCGTACTGGGGGTGGTGACGGTCGATGGCTACGAACGGCCGGCCGGACGCCTGAAGACGATCGATGTAGGGACCGCAACCCACGCAGGGAACGATGATAAAGCCTTCCACGTCCTTCTCCAGGAAGGACTGGACCAGACGGCCGAAGCGCTCCGGGTCTTCTTCCGTGCTGCCGAAGAGTGCGGTGTATCCCTTGCGGGAAAGGATTTTCTCCATCTCTTTGGCGATGATGCCGTAGAAGATGTTGCCGAGGTCTGATAAGATGACGCCGATAACGTGCGTACGGCCCTGGCGGAGCATACGGGCGGCGGAGCTGGGCTGATAGTTCATGCGGGCCGCGACCTCCCGGATTCTTTCCTGGGTGGCCTGGCTCACGCGGTACTTCTGCTTACCGTCGGCTCCGATGCGGTTGTTCATCACAAAGGAAACCAGTGCGATGGACACGCCTGCTTCGCGGGCGATATCTTTGATGGTGACATTTTTTGTCATATATGACAAAGATACGAAAAAATCTGCGTATCTTTATACCTCAAACCCCAAGATATGAAAAGAATTTTACTGTTTTTTACAGCCCTTGCTTTGGTTGCCTGCAGCAAGGGTGTTCAGGAGGACTATTGTGCCTTCGTAAATCCCAAGATTGGCACCGGCGGCCACGGCCATGTCTTCGTTGGCGCCAACGTGCCTTTCGGCCTGGTTCAGCTGGGTCCCACCAGTGTCCCGGAGGACTGGGACTGGTGCTCCGGCTACCACGACAGTGACTCTACTGTCATCGGCTTCAGCCACATGCATCTTTCCGGCACCGGCATCGGCGACCTGTTCGACGTGACGGTGATGCCGGTCATCGGCCCTACCGAGCCAAACCGTCTGGGCGCCTGCAGCTATGCCCTCCGTTCCCAGGAGGTGAGCGAGCCCGGTTACTACCGCGTTCCGCTGGAGAGTTACAACATCCTGGCCGAGATGACCGCCACCGCCCGCGTGGGTCTTCAGCGCTATACTTTCCCCGCCTCCGAGGATGCCGTTGTGGTTTTCGACCTGGAAAACGGCGGCTGCTGGGACCAGGTGACGAAGTCCGGCTTCGAGCTGTCCTACAATGAGAATGGCGAGGTGACAGCTTTCGGCGGTTACCGCTATTCCACCGGCTGGGCCCGCAATCAGAAGGTCTTCTTCTGGGCCGAGATTTCCCGCCCGGCATCGGCCTTCGAGATGGTCGACGACAAATACGGCTATTTCGAGCTCGGTCACACCGACGAGGGTGAGCAGCTGCTGGTGAAGGTGGCCCTCTCTCCCGTTTCCGTGGAAGGTGCCCGCGCCAACATGGCCGCCGAGCTTCCCGGCTGGGATTTCGAGGCCACGCGCAAGGCAGCCCACGCCGCCTGGAACGCCGAGCTCGGCAAGGTGCGCGTGAACACCCCCGACCCGGACCGCAAGACGGTTTTCTATACCGCCCTCTATCACAGCATGATCGCTCCTTCCGTGTTCAATGACGTAAACGGCGACTACCGCGGTTCCGACGACGTTGTGCGTCACGGGGACTTCCAGAACTACACCACCTGGAGCCTGTGGGACACTTACCGCGCCGCTATGCCGCTGGCTACCATCCTGCATCCGGAAAAGGTGAACGATTTCACCAAAACTTTCTATCACATCTACAAGGAGCAGGGAGACCTCCCGGTCTGGCACCTCATGGGCAACGAGACAGACTGCATGGTGGGTAACCCCGGCACCATCTCCTTCGCCGACTTCATCATCAAGGGCTTCGACGCTGGTATCCCGGCCGACGAACTCATCGCCGCCATGGTCGCCACCGACCAGCGCGAGGACCGCGGCCTGGATCTTCTCCACCAGTACGGCTACATCCCGGCCGACCTCTACCGCGAGGCCGTGGGCAATGACCTGGAGTATGCCATTGCCGATGGTGCCCTGGCCAACGCCGCCGCTTTCCTGGGATATCCGGAAGTGGAAGCGAAATACCGTGAGCAGAGCCACTCCTACCGTCACTACTGGGATCCCGAAACCCGTTTCCTGCGTGGCCGCAAGACGGATGGTTCCTTCACCGAGCCCTTCAATCCCTATGCTCCCGAGCAGGGTAACCACGACTACACCGAGGGCAATGCCTGGCAGTACCGCTACCTGGTTCCCCAGGATGTGGAAGGCCTGACGGAACTCTTCGGCGGCCGCGAGTCTCTGGTTGCCGCCCTGGATACGCTCTTCACCGTTTCCTCCGAGCTGGAGGGTGAGGCTCCGCCGGACATCTCCGGTCTCATCGGCCAGTATGCCCACGGCAACGAGCCCAGCCACCACATCATCTACCTGTATTCCATGCTGGGCGAGCCCGCCAAGGCCGCTGCCCGTCTGCGTCAGGTCTACGATGAGATGTACTTCAACGGTCCCGAAGGCCTGTCCGGCAACGAGGACGTAGGCCAGATGAGCGCCTGGTATGTGCTCTCCGCCATGGGCTTCTACCAGGTGGAGCCTGCCAGCACCCGCTACTGGTTCGGCCTGCCGCTCTTCCCGGAAATGGCCGTCAAGGTTGCCGGCGGCACCTTCACCATCAAGGCGCAGGGTCCGCTCAGTGGCTCCATCGCTTCTGTTAAGCTCAATGGCAAGCCTTACGACAAGCCCTACATCGAGTACGCCGACATCGTCGCCGGCGGTACGCTGGAATACACGCTGGAGACTCTCTAACTGATCATACTGCACAAAAAAAGGTGGCCACTGATGTGGTCACCTTTTTTAGATATGTAGGGTAGATTATTCTGCTGCTACGGGAGCTTTGATGGCAGGGTACTCTTTCCAGGAGATGAACGAGGAGGCGTCGAAGTCTACATAATTGGACTCGTCGTTGCAACGGGTCATGTAGCGGACATCGATGTCGTAGTTGACATATTCCGTGTGCTCCTTGACGCCGGCGCTCTCAACAAAGGTGGTGCCTTCTCCGTCGGTCATCTTCCAGAAGAGCTGGAGGCCTTCACCGGAAGGAACCTTGAATACGTTGGCGGCAACTTCATCGTCGGTGAGCACCTTGTTCCAGATGGAAACATAAGCGTAGGCACCATTGAAATGGGAACGATAAGCATCGCCCCAGGAGTTGGCGAACTCGAAGCCCTGGAACTCTACGCCGGAGGTAGGGAAGCTTCCAGTCTTGGTCTCGGAGAGAACGCCGTTGGCGTAAATCTTGGCGGTGCCGTCGGTTGCATAGGATACAGCTACGGAGTTCCACTCACCCTTCTTGTATCCGCCGGCGTAGAGTTTGATACGATTGCTGCTGGTGGGCGCATCGACCATCCATTCCAGCTGGTTGTTGTCATTTTTCTCACCAAAACGGAACATGTTGCAAGGGAACTCAGAAACGCTGCCGAAGTTGCAGAGGCGCTGCTTCTCGGCTTCTTCGTAGATGAAGTGGATGATAGCGGTATAACCGTTGGAAAGATCGATAGCGGCAGGGAAATCCTTGAACCAGGCCGATGCGTTAGCATTGCCCCAGTACATGGCCTTCACATTCTGCTCGGTCTCGCCACCGGGCTGATCACCGCCACCAGGCTGATCACCACCACCAGGCTGATCACCACCGTTCTCCTTAACCTTGGAGCAGATGCCATCAATGTCGGAACCGGCGAGGGTTACCCAGCTGGCGGCAGCGACGTCACCGTTGTCCTTGGCGCTGCCGTTACCATCCCAGCAGGAGGTGAAGTCAAGCTCCATGGCGGTGTTCTTGGCGGCGGCGTTGATCACGGCCTTGTCGTCGGAACCGTCATACTTCCAGTAAATCTCCAGACCTTCGGCGTCAGATGCGACGTCGCACAGACCCGCGGCGATTTCTTCCTGGCTCAGGGCGCGGCTCCAGACACGGGTATAAGCGGAGTAGCCGTTGAAAGCCTGGCGGCGCGGCCAGTTGGAGCCGTCATCCCAGGTCATAGAGAGGTCGAAACGCTGGAAAGCGAAATCGGCACTGGCCGGAGTGTAGTCGTAGGCGTTCACCAGGGTGGCGTTGTCATAGATGTAGAGTTTGGAACCATCGGCCACGAGGGTGAAGACCACCCATTCGCCGGTAGCCCAGACGTAGGGCTTGCTATCTTTGCTGACCTGAATCTGATCACTGCGCTGGTGTTTTCCCAGGGCGCTGAAATTCAAACAGAGCTGTCCGTCGGCGTTACCATCGTTGGAGAAACGCAGGAGGACGGACTGGCTTTCGTTGCTGTTGGCAAATTCGCCCAAACGGTTGCAGTAGAGCGGATTGTTGTTAGCGTCTACATCCTGGAACTTATGGTTGTTCCACTTGTTGGAGTAGAACTTCCACTGGAAGGTTACGGCAGAGGGACTCAGGGTGAGCGGCTGGTTGAACTTGAAGGTGGAGTTGGTCTTGTAGTCGGCCATGTTGAACACCTTGTTCCAACCGGTGGGGTTGTAGTACTCGTACTCGATGGTCTTTGCCTTCTGGGCAATCACGATAGTCTGGAGTTTCTTCTCGGTGCCGGCCTCGTAGATGTAAACTTCACCGGTACGGATTTCCTCGGTGGTGTTGTCTTCCAGGGCGAGGGTGATGGTGTAGTTGTTGGCCTTCACGTCAACAACGGAGATCCAGTCTACCTGAGGCTTGATGGAGTTCTTGTCCAGGGAAACGTTGGAAACGATGTGGGCTTCCACGCTGCCGTTCACGTCGTCGGCAATGTAGTCGATACCGTTTTCAGCATCGGCCTTCTCGTCGGTGGGATTGGCATAGTCCTGCTCGGCTTCGCCGCCGAAGTAGAGTTTCACGATGGAGGTGAGACCTACCTTGGAGTCGGCGTAGGCGAGAGCGGTGCCTTCAACAACAGCCTTCGGGGTGATCACGAACTTGTCGCTCTCCACGGTGGCGCTGTAGTTACCGTCGGTGAAGATGTCCACCTCGGTGCCGGCGATCTTGGCCTGCACGGTGTAGGCTACATCGAAGGGATCGGTGCTCTTAACTTCGTAGTGGGTCTTGGCGATATTCAGACGGAAAGCGCTGGCGATGGGAATCTTCACGGTGGAGTTGTCGCTCAGGGTGAGGACTACTTCGGTAGCGGTTACTTCAATGTTCTTGAAGATACCGTCCTGCAGGCTGGTGCCGCCGCTGAAGCCGCCCAGCTCGGTCTCGGTGCCGGCGATGACAGCATACAGCTTGCCGTTCTTGACATAGATGTTGGTTACCTGGCTCACGAGGAGGTCCTTGCCTTCGAACTGGAGGGCTTCTCCGTCGATGGCCCATACAAGATCGTTGCCTTTCTTGATGACACCCAGGGAACCTGCACCGGAACCGCCGGAGATCTTGAGGGTAACCACGGTGCCGTCACCGTAAGTTACGGTAACACCATCGTCGGTCTTTTCAACCTTCTGGACGTACTGGCCCAGGGCGACTGCGTTAGCAGCCTTCATCTGAGCTTCCAAATTGCCCACCTTGGTCTCCAGGGTGGTAACACGGTTCTTGAGTTCCGTGTCGTCGTACTGTTTGGCGCAGCCCGCAAGTACCAGGGCTACAGCAAGAGCAGAGAAAATTCTTTTCATAAGTGATTATTGGTTATTGTTATTATTGTGCACATTTGTTTTTGGCGTCCTTCACCCACTGCACGGCTGCACCGGCCTCAGGCGTGGCGCTGTAGTCAGATTCGTTCTTCTGACGTTCACTTCTGTCCCAGTCCATGTTGTTCTCTGCGACAGAGTCATAGAAGATGTGGCCCTGCCCCTCGTTCATCTTCCAGTAGCCCAGCAGGCCTTCGGCCTTGGCGTCTACGGAGCAGAGGGTGGAAGCGATGTCGCTCTGGGAACGGGCGATATTCCAGATACGCATCTCGGCCATACGGCCGGTGTAGCTCTGGGAACCGCCGTAACCGCCCCAGGACATGCCAATTTCAAAGCGGTTCAGCTTGAAGGCCTGGCTGCCGGCGATGGTGTACTGCCAGGGGGTGTCTTTTTCACCATTGATGTAGACTACCATGTCGGAACCGTTCCAGACGATGGAGATCATGTACCACTGGTTGGGGTTGAACACACCTTCGGCGCTGTCACCTTCGCCCGTGGCGCCGGTTACATAACGGCCGTTGGGGGCTACGATATCCAGGGTCTTCCAGGGCTTACCGTTCTCGTTGAAGCGGAGCAGCACCTGGCCGCCGCCGTCCTCGTTCCAGCAGGCCAGACGGCAAAGCTGGTCGGAGCCGCGGGACTTCATGTTGTAAGGGTGGGCCTTGAGTTCCAGGGTCCAGGCGTCACCGAGGTCGTAGTTGCCGGCACCCAGGTTATAGGTGCTGTATACGCTGGTGTTGGGGATATTCAGGGAGAAGCTCTCCATGGTCTTACCCACGCGGATGAACAGGCTCTTGGAACCTTCCAGGATGGAGGCGTTGCCGCCTTCCACATAAGCTACAGAGAGGGGAATCACGTAGATGACACCTTCCTCGATGAAGCTGTTGTCCGTCATGGTGACGGAGGTAACGGCGGAAGTGGCCGTACCCTTGTTGATGGTTACATATTCATCGTTCAGGAGCACCACGTCTCTGGGTACGTTCACATAGCTGGTCTGGTTAGCCTTGTTGTAGGCTTCCATGGCCAGGGAGTCGTACTGCAGATGCACCTTCATGTCCTCGGGGGCGACGCCCGTCAGGGACAGGGAGAAGTTGTAGGTGATGGGCACCTGGTCGGCCAGAATGCGGTCGGCCGACACAGGAGTGGCGTCCGTCCCCGTGATGAGGACGATCTCCTGCTTGTAGTTGAACTTGTCGGCCTGGTTGCAGGCGACGCAGGCCATCAGGGCTGCTGCCAGTACAGGGATGATATATTTTTTCATGGCCGATGTCTATTTGTGAGGGTTGATAATCTGAATGGCGCGACGCAGGAAACCATAGGTCTCGTAGTTGTAGTTTGCGTAGCCCTTGTTCTGGAGGGCGGTCATGCCATTGTCATAGTCGTTGTCGATGTAGTAGGCACCGAAGCCGCCGCCCAGGCCCTGGGTAGCCTCGCTGGAGTGGCGGGCATAGGACTCGAGGGTGTACATCTTCTCGCCCGCGGCGTTGTAGCTGCCGGAAGGATAACCACCGTTGAGGTAGTTGGGGCCGTCACCGGAGGACTGCTCGTACTGCTCGCAGAAGACCATCTTCTCGGCGGGGAAACCGCCGGGGGTGCGAGGGTTCGGGCCGACCTGAGCGGAGTAGGCCTGGCAAACCAGGTAGTTGATCTTGGGCTCGATGCTGGTCGGGGGAACGCCGCCGAAGTAGTCCACAATCAGGAGCTTCTCCGGGTTGGAACCCTGAGGGCCGAAGTACTTGGAAACCTCGTCCACCACCCAGTCAATCTGGGTGCCGCCCCAACCTTCATAGTCGAAGTCTACACCGTCCAGGCCGTGGGTGTTCACGATGTCCACCACCAGGCGGCCATAGGCGCGGATGCTGGCCTCGTCGCTGCCGGAGACCTTCCAGTACTTCATTTCACCGGTAGCTTCGTCCTTCAGCTCGAACTCCTGGCCGTAGTGGGAGGCGTCGGCGTGCATGACGAACTTGGTGCCCTTGAACTTCTGGCAGTACTCCAGGTCGAAGTAGGCGTTGGGAGAGTAGTCGTAGGTGTGCATGGGACCACGCTCAATCTCACCGGTCTCCTCGTTCTTCACGTTGCCGTAGAAGCAGGCGTCGGTGTACTCCTGCTTCATGGGCGTACCCATCCACAGGTTCACGATGTCCAGGGAATCCGGCAGGGACATCAGGCGCGGTTTCATGTTCTTGTATTCAATGTAAAGGCTGGTGGAACCCTCCGGCGGGGCCCAGGCAGCGAAGTACACATAGGAAATGGTGTGCTTGCTGGCCTTCCATTCACGCAGGTTCTCGTAGTAGGCCTGGTCCTCGGCGGAGAGAGCGTTCTCGTCCAGCGTGTAGGTCTTGACCTCCTGCACTTTCAGTTTCTCCACCTTGGTGTCGCAGGCAGAGAAAGCTGCCAGAGCCAGGGCGGCGGAAATGATATAGATAATCTTTTTCATCTTGGTCCGTTCGATTAGTTGTTAAACGGCTTCTGGTCCCACCACAGACGGGTTCCGGCATTGTCGTTGCCGCCCAGGGCTTCCACGCCGGAGGCATAACCCTCAGCGTTGTCGGACTGTTCAGACACGGGATAGGGAACACGACGCATACCCTGGTCGGTATTCACCACACCGTTGGAGTAGTTGTTGGCGGGAGGGAGGATCACCGGGTAGTGCAGACGACGCTGCTCGGCCCAGGCCTCGCAACCGTTGGGGAAGAGAGCCAGCCACTTCTGGGTAGCGATCTTCTCGAGTTTGGTTTCCTCGTTGGCCTTGTCGTTCCAGGCGATGGTAACGGTGGAAGGAGCGCTGGCGTGAGCGCGGCCCACATTGTCCTTGAAGGCGGCGGGAACTGCGCTCTTGTTGGCAATGTAGGAAGCGGCACCCTCGGCACCCCATTCCTCGAAGGAGAGCTTGATACCTTCCTCGTAGAACTCCTGGGCAGAGCCACCCATGTTCCAGCCCACCAGGGCGCCCTCGGCGCGCAGGAAGGCAACCTCTGCGGCGTTCAGCCAGCAGATCTTATAGATGGAAGCGTTCGGGGCCGATACTTTACCGGCGGTGTTCTTGTAGTTGGTCCAGCTGTTGGGAGAGATGCCGGCGCGTACGCCGTGCAGGTTGCCGTCGGCAGCGGGCTTGGCGTAGATGAACTTACGGGGATCGTTGAAACCGTTCAGGTACACTTCCAGGGAAGCGCCCAGCTGGGTATCGGCGTCGTTGAAGTTCACGTTGATCTCATACAGGGGGTGGTGGTCCACGCCGCTGATGATGGCGTTGCCGTTGTTGTCCTCAATCACGCCGAAGGGGCTGTTGATGGACTTTTCGGCCTCGGTGCGGGCGAGGGCGGCATCGGCATAGCGGATGCGCATCGCCAGACGCAGACGGAGGGAGTTGGCGAACTTGACCCACTTGGTGGCGTCACCGCCGTAGACCAGATCGTAGTCTTCCAGGATCTTGGCGCCGGTGGCGGCCAGTTTCTCCAGGGTGGCGATGGACTCGTCCAGCTCGGTGAGGAACTGGGTGTAAACCATATCCAGCGGATCGTAGAGGTTGGTGAGTTCACCGTAGTGAGAGTATGCGATGGGGCCGTAATAATCGGCCACCTGATGCATCGTAGCCACTTTCAGGACCTTTGCCAGAGCCAGCTCATTGGTCATGTTCAGCTCTTTGGCAGATTTCTCGAAGTCCTGGAAACCGCCCATACCATATTCGTATTTGACGGTAAACATGCGGCGGTGCCAGCCGTCGTTCACATCCCAACCGGCGTGACGACCGTCGGACAGGGTGGGAGCCATGTAACCGCACCAGGTCTCTGCACAGAGGTTGTACATGATCTGGTAGTCGGAGTCCATGTAGGTACCGTCGCGGAAGATGATGACCGAGCGCTCCAGCTGCTGGAACATGCCGCCCAGGGCCAGACCGTCCTGAGCCATCTGCTCATCGGTCACGCCGAATGCGTCCTTGTTCAGGTTTTCGAAACCCTTCGTGCAGGAAACGAGCACGGCGGCGGAAGCGGCAAGGGTGATGATTGCTTTGAAAGTATTTTTCATATCCATGGCGCTCAATTATTTGTTGTTGACAGAACCGAACTTCACTTTCACGGAGAAGCCCAGGCTGCGGGTAGAGGGCTGCATGAAGTAGTCCACACCCTGGTTGTAGGTTCCTACGTTGGAGGTCATTTCGGGATCGAAGGGAGCCTTCAGGAAGAGCATGGCCAGGTTGTTACCTACCACAGACAGGTTCAGACCCTTGAGCCAGGGGCAGTTCCACTTGGCCACCGGGAAGTCGTAACCGAGGGAAACCTCGGCCAGGCGGACGTTGGTGGCGTCGTAGACATACTCGCTCATGACACCCTCGCGGGCGCCGATGGTCTGGTAGTAACCCTGCACGTCGGAAGTGCGCATGCCGTTGAATTCGAAGTAACCGCGGTCACGGGCGTCGGCGGAATCCTGGGAGATACCGTAGTAGTCCAGGATAGCCTGCGTCTTGGAGATGGCGATGCCGCCCAGACGGGCCGTGAAGAGGAAGTTGGCGGTGAAACCGGCGTAGCCGATGTGGCCGCCCCAGCTCAGACGATGCTTGGCATCGGTGGAGCCGGCGTAGATCATATCCTTTTCGTCATAGTCGGCCTGAACCATACCGGCCGATGTGAGCTTGTAGTAACCGTGTTCGTCGGTGGCGAGAGTGGTCACGTAGACGTCGCCCAGGGAACCGCCTTCATAGAGGAAGGTGTTCAGGCCACCGAAGCCGCCCATCGGGAGGCCGTTGCCGTCGTGTACTTCGCCGGTCTCGGGATCGGTGAAGTGCAGGTCCACAATCTTGTTCTGGTTCCAGGTCCAGGTGAAGTAGGTACCGTAGTTGAAGGCGCCGATGCTGTCGTTGAAGCGGACGGCGAGTTCAACACCCTTGTTGTCCACCTGACCACCGTTCAGATAGATGTTGCTGGTGGTGGAAGTGGAGGACAGACGGGGATTGTAGAACTGGTTGAAGGTGCTGGCCTTGTAGAAGGTGGCGTCCATCTGCAGTTTGCTGTCGAACAGGTGGATGTTGGTACCCAGTTCAAAAGACTTGGTGCGCTCCGGCTGCAGCTCGGTGTTGCGGCGACGGGTGTTGCGGGTGATGGCACCGTTGTTCTGGTCTGCGGTAGGATCCAGCAGGTAGAGGGCGGGATCCGGGGAGTTACCTACCTCGGAGTAAGAAGCGCGGACCTTCCAGTAAGGGAAGTAGCTGCTCTTGAGGCCGGGGATGAGCTCGGTCAGGATACCGGACAGGCCGATGGTAGGATAGGTGATGGCACCTGCAGTCCACAGGGAGGAGTTCCAGTCTGCGCGGAAGGTGACATCCAGGTAAGCGCGGCTTCTCCAGCCCAGCTGGGCGTTGGCGAAGACAGACTGGTTCTGGACGCGGTAACCGTCGGAAGCCAGTACAGTGTTGGCGCTGTTATGGTTGATGTTATTGAGGTCGAACTTGTTGTTGACGGTCAGGAGCGGTCCGCTGATATTGTCGGTGCGGAAGGTGACGTCGTCGATGTTGGCACCCACAACACCGGAGAGGTTGAACAGGTTGTCTCCCCAGTATTTATTAAAGGTAGCCAGGAGTTCGCCGAATTTCTGCTCAGTGTACTGGGTGTTGCGACCGTATTTACCATGCTTGGAACCTTCGGTGAAGAGGGTGTTGGTACCGGCGTCGAACTTCTGTTCCTGGATTTCGTCGGTGCGGTCGTACTTGGCGCGGGCGCTCACGGTGAGCCACTTGAAAGGCTTGTAGGAGAGCTGGGCGCTGCCCATCAGACGGTTCTTGCTGTTCTGCCACTTCTGGTGCTCGGTGATCCAGTAAGGGTTCTGCATGGAGTGCTCGAAGTCATAGGGCCAGAACTGGGTCTTGAGACCGCGGCCGCTGTCGTAGCGCTCGTAAACCTGGATCTTGGACCAGTCTTCGCTCACCGGGAACAGATACACAGGGACGATGGGGTTGCCATATTCACCCTGGGCAATCATGTTCTGCTCGGTCACGTGACCGTAGGTGATGTTCACATCCATGGAGAGCAGATCCTTGATGAGGTCCGTGGTGTTACGGAAGCTCAGGTTCTGACGGCCCACATTGTTGTTGTGCACAATGCCGCGGGCGTTGGAAGTGGAAGCGGAGATGTAGGTCTGGCTCTTCTCGGTACCCGTAGAGAGGGAGACGGAGTTGAGTTCATTCACGCCCGTCTGGAAGTAGTCTCTGGGGTTGTAGGTAGAAGGAGTGGCCAGCTTGCTGCCCCAGCTGTAGTAGGAGCCGGGAGCCGTGGCGCCGTAGGTGTTCTGGAACTGCGGCATCACGTAGGCACGGGAGAAGGAAGTGCTGTTGGTGTAGTCAACCTCCAGCTTATCCTTGTCGCCCTTCTTGGTGGTGATGATGATCACACCGTTAGCAGCGCTGGCGCCGTAAAGAGCGGCGGCGGAAGGACCGGACAGCACGGAAATGCTCTCGATATCTTCCTGGTTCAGGGAACCCAGCACGTCACCGGTCTGGCCGGCGCCGGCGTAAACACCTTCCGGCTGTGTGCCACGCAGGGACTGCATGGGAATACCGTCAATCACATAGAGGGCGTTGTTGTTGTTGGAAATGGACTTGGAGCCACGCATCACGATACGGGAGCTACCGCCCACGCCAGTAGAAGACTGGCTGATGGAAACGCCCGCCACCTTACCGTTGAGGCTGTTCACGAAAGAACCCACCGGAGATACGCTCTCCAGCTTGGCCTGCTGAACGTTGTAGGAGAGGGACTTTTCCTCTTTCTTAATACCCATGGCGGTGACCACCGTCGCATTGAGGACGTTGTTGGCTTCCGCGAGGGTTACATCAATGACAGAACGAGTGCCGATGGTTTCCAGCGCGTCTTCCATGCCGATGAAGGAGTAGCGCAGCTGCGTGGCGCCGTCCGGGACGGAAATCTCGTAATGTCCGTCAAGGTCGGTGATGTTGCCAATGGGCGGGACTACACCCTCTACGGTTACGCTGGCGCCGATGAGCGGCTCTCCATACGCGTCGGTGACGGTACCGGTAATGGTCCGGTTCTGGGCCATGGCCACGCCACCCGCGAGTAACAGCCCTGCAGTGGCCGCGAGTGCCCCTGCAAGAACTTTTCTGAGTTGGTAACGCATAAAGTTGATGAGGTTAATGTTTTGTGTGTCGCTATAACGATTTAGCGGGGCAAATATACGAAATAAAATCAGAATAAAAGCAAGCATTCGTTACTTTTTTACTGCCTTAATCTGAAGTACTTCTTCCGTGGCTTTTCCGTTTACAAAAGGCTGGATTGCAAAGTTCACAGTATCAACACCTTCCGGCATAGTGAATTTCACGTGAATGGTATCTCTTTCGTTGGCTTTCATCCGGCCAGGCTGGCGCATCCGGAGGTACGGCTGCCACTCCTGGGGAATATCAAAACGGATGTCGGCCTTCTTCTTGCCGCCATTGCCGTGACGGAAGAAAATATCACCCGTTTCACCGGGCATTTTGCTGCCGAAATGGAGCACCTTGTGGCTCATGTAAAGACCCTCGCCGTAAGCGTAGGGACGGTCCTCCTCGATGGGGTGCAGAAAGCCGATGACCTCGCCCTTGATCACGAAGCCGCGGCTGCGCACGGGGGAGTTGCGG